>JGI24158J21664_10000166_pt1 | contig 48213 bp, 30 predicted proteins | sample Ectturendosymbi3_FD_21664 | JGI IMG/M metagenome (IMG submission 21664) | reverse complement strand
GTGGATCGAATTTAAGTAAAGGACTTTGGTGTGGGTAGAGTGTTTTTTAGCAATACAAAGAAGTTAAAATAATGGTAATATAAAAAGTAAAAAAGTTACAAGTCTGACATGTTCATGTTGCAAGTGGGGCTACTATCCACTATATTTCATCTCAAAACACCATTGTGGTAAGTAATGATCCATTTAGAACGCGTGCACAAAAACTACGGTAGTCTTGTAGACTCGCACGAAAATGATGCTGACCATTGCGGGTGTAGGGGACAACCAATTATTGATAACTATTCACCTCAAAAGAAAAACATCGCCTTCGCATGTGCATCAGGAAACATTGTTTCCTTGTTCTCCACTATTTAAAAATTGAAGTGTACCCCTGGCCTATTTTGAATTTCGATCTGGACATGTGACAAAACTAACAACTTATACATTGCCTTTGGCATGCAAATCTGTAAGCAGCACAACGTGAAATTTTCAGATCCAGAGTTATTTTGTCCTTTACTTTTTGCAGAGTATGCTTTCCTGCTAACCCATACGATATTTGTTTGAAATGGCTTGGAGCGAAAGAGAAAGCTGATTTAATAATTTATTGAAGCACGCAGTGACATAATTTCTTACCGCTTTTATACCAATCGCAGCCTTATTCCATTACCAGCATTTTTTAAACTGCAGCATTTACAAGTGACGGAAATGCAGAACAATGAGATTGGTAGATGGAATGGTAACGCAAGCTTGGTATGTCTTGAGCTTTATCGCTGCTTGGTCACCAAGCGGGAGCTTTCAAACACCGCAAACCTGTCAGTTTCTAGATCAGTCTTTGTTCCGATCCTCATCTATGTTCATGAATCTTAGGTAATGGCTGAAAGAGTGCTATATAAAATACAGAGATGGGATTTTTGCGAAGAGTTCACGGTTTGACATTTCGCAACAAAGTGCGCAACTGTGAAAATCGTAATGCCCTGAATGTCGAGCCACTTCTCCTCCGAATAAAGATCCAAGTTACGCCGCTTCGGCCACGTGACCGGAATGCCCCAAAACGTTTAGCTAGGCGACTCCTGCATGTTGGCTGCACCCAGGGAAAAGCAACCAACAAATCGTTCAAAACCAGGTGGCGTGATTACACCTCTGACTCGGTTTGGCGGTTTGGTCCCGTTCCCATGCGGAGCCAACAGAAATATGAGGCATTTCGAGGTCTTCCTTCCAGGGCTGCTGCCGCGACCAATTCCGAGAGGATAAACGGTTGTGAAAAATGAGAATGAGTGACAAAATGAAAGTGAGGGACAATATGACAACATACATGCAGTGTTGTCACGTGGGTGAAGAGGGGAACACAAGTCCTTGCACACAGCGGGCTAGAGAAGGTCAAGTGGCCTAAAACTGAAAATTGCGCTGAGTTTGACCATTTTAAAGCAAAAATACTCCCAAAAATTTGGTATGCCGTGAGCCTTAACAAACTCTAAGAAATATGAAGCAAGGACAAGTCAATCTTTCTACGCACCCTTCAAAGAGATAACACATTGCCATAAAATAAATAGGACGATGCAAAAAATTCGGGATTTTGAATTCATCCTGCGTCGCTCTTTGCCAGGTGTGTCGTGGTCTGTTTGCATCATGTATACTGAAATAGTTACTGTAAAAATTTTTTCACAAAAAATTTTAATTGAGTAATTCTTCGAAAAGAAAAAATTAATTTCTCAAAAATTCGCTTTGCGAAAATATTTTTTCCAAGAAAAAGTTTCATGAACAGTCTTTGCTTTCGTTACTGCGCCCAACTTCACAAGCAAAGTGTTTCCTATTGACGTTTGCGATTAAACCATGTTATTTTTATGTGCAAATTTTTACCTTGCGCAACATGCCGCTATATGCATGCGCGGGATGAGGATTTTAGAGCGAGACGCGGAACTAATTGTTCGGAGCAATCATGAGCGGTTGTAAAATGTTGGAGTACGGCAGTTTGAGAATTGAGCTAATACTTGATTTATTTCATTTTCAAACGTTTGTCATTTCTTCACAACGCGTGCTGAATTTACTGAATTGGAATTAGATTTATGCAAAGCAACAATCCAATGTTACACAAAAAGCAGCTTCAAGATTCCGACATATTTTCAAAACGGCTAGTCAAGATTGTAAGCAAGTTGTTTGAAACTGCATGCCAACAATATCGTATAAATACGTTTGTTTGATGGGTTTTCCTTTTTACTGAATGTGGGTTCAAGAATTGATCGGTGCTGATTTTGCTTTGCAAGTGCTCGTAATGTTGAATCCAATTCTTTTTGCACGATGTTCAATTCATGCTTTTGAAAAAAGTAAGCAGCTTATAGTCAACGCAAGTATTGGTCAACAAGTGTCATCTGGTTGTGTGTTATAGTTAAAAGATGTGGGCGAGATACAGTGTATTAAAATTTTGAAATCTATTGAAGACGAAACAGTGTGAACAAATAGCTGACATTTTATAATTGTTTTATAAATATGTGTGGGGTAATCTGCTCTCACGGTTTGCAATGCAGTTTGATTTTCTCACTAAGTCGACCAAGTATACCGGTGTTGTCCCAAACAGGAATCCATTGCGCTTTATCAAAATGTACGGTGGGTTGCGGTTTCGTGTTCATAACATGTGAATAGCTGTTTTTACTTAATTAACAGCAAGTGTGATTTATTCGGTATTGCAAGCTTTTTCGTAACATCACAACAAAAATGTAAACAAAAGAACTTCAGTTGCAGACATAAAGCAACGATTTCAAACAGCGTAATTGCGCGTAAAATTCGGATAAAGGTGATTCTCCAAAAAAATGTTACAAAAACAAAAAAGCTGTTTCAAAAACAGTGCGGTAAAATAAAGATTGCCGCAGATTTTAGAGGCTCCACTTACCAAGTATGTCAAGTGAACCATACGCGGTGGGATCAAGGCGTGCAGTTGCACAAAGCACAGACTTTCACACAACTTTGACAAACTTTCCACGATATAACTCATACACAAGTAATGGCAGTCAAGTGCATTTTAACTGTGCTTTGCCAATTTGTTCAAACAGCATGTTATTTGTAAGTTGTAAGCGTATTGTAATGGAGCTGATGAACTGTTTTTAGCTGTACTCTTGTCGTAGTTTAATTAACTTTAAACAATTATTTAACGGAACATATTTTTAATTCGTGCAGTAGAACATGTTTGAAAAAAAAGTTTTTGAAAAACAAACTCACGAGATATCATAAACTTTCATACAAAAGGGTTTCAACTGCAGTTAAATTTGACACATTTATTCCGGTGTCAACCATGACAGAATTAGATTACGTAAATGCAGGAAGCGGAACTCGTCAGTAGTTACGTAGTTACCAGGCACTTGTTACGTATAGACATCACCCCTTCAGGCACTAATATTTTTGGACGCAGTGAGTATAGTCACTGCCAGGTACCAAACATATGCGACTCCGTCTTCATTACAATTAAAACGTCGGTGCAAATACAAGGAACGTGTACAAATTAGAATAAAATCGCGACTTAGAACACTTGAAAATGTCAACTTCAACGCTGATCGTTTCACACTGACATTTGTATGCAGCCTACAAAGAGTGTTTTGGCATTTGGTGTTTTTCCACATACGTAGTGAAATACATCAGAGATGTGGTGATGATATGACGTGTATTGTAATTTAAAAAATCAATTCGGGTTTTGTTTTTCCTCTGAATTTACGCCAGTTCACTCTTTCAATAAATTTTATTAAGCTCCAATATTTGCACAAAAAATTGCTTGCTTGTCCGTTATGCAGTCCAGGAGTGGCGAACCCGCGGCTCTTTTCCCGGTTTCATGCGACTCTTACGTAAGTGCCAGAAGTCCCACTAATCAACATGCATAACAGTGAATGGCTTGTAAAGTTCTGTCATTGTCATGTTGGTGTGTGATATTTACAATAAATCTAGCTGAGGAAAGGTGTGTGTGTGAGTGAGCAAGAGATGGGGTAATGTTCATGTGTACCCATGTGTATGATGTGGCTCTTTGCGTTAACAGAGTAGGAAATATGGCTCTTGGGCTCTGACTGGTTGGCCACACCTGCTCTAAACAATGCAACTAGCATGAAGAGCAAGTGCGTAACCAATCGAGGGCAAAAAACGCCTCCGACCAAAAATCTCGGAAAAGGCAACATTTTTTGCCAAAAATACACCATTCCTGATCGAGCAAACTGTCCAACAATTTATGAAAGCACTTTGGATGCGCCAGTTAATTTTAATTTTGACTTTCCCCGTGGAGTTTCTGAGAAAATAGTCACTAGCCTGGTTGCAAGAAAATGTAGCATTGTCACGAAATTTCACTTGTGACGTCATCATAAAGAATAAGCTCTCCAATTTTTGTCTTGGTTAACGACTTTGCTCTACAAGCAAATCGAAAGGTAGAAATAATCAAAAACGGGCCCTGCACCCTCCTTCCGACGCCCATGTACCAGTGAGATGTCCAAGGCCCCCCTGCACCCTCCTTCCGACGCCCATGTACCAGTGAGTGTGTATGAGTAATGAGCGTATAAACACTGTTGAGAGAGAATTAAACAAGTACAGTTTAAGCCGTCGTATGTTCCACATCTCAACATCTATTTACAAAAAGTTATAAACGCCTTACCGTAAATTTTGTGGTAACACCACTTGTCGTAAGTAGAAGAACTGGTCGTTTTGTAGCAACAACCACGTTTCAGGCACGCTTCGCTGCCAATGCCTTCCCAGCCACAATCGATCCGATCGCTTTCTTTCTCTACATCGCACGAAAGATCTGCAACGAATGTCGACAGACAATCAAACTTTAAAACGCTAGAACGACAAACCTCGTTTTTAGTCACGTGAACAACAAATAGGGGGGTTAATGTAACCCATTATTGAAAAATAAAAAAACAAAATTTTCATTCAATTAGATTACACAAGCTACAGTGGAAACGTAACTCTTATTCCGTGGTTTGTGCACTAATAAAGCTACTGTGTACTTTAACTTGATGCTGTATTGATGAAAAGGAAAAACACACCTGAGCGGGTGGAACTCACACCTGTGGGAGTGGACCTCACCACAGTTTAGTATCCAGAGTTAAGAGTAAAAAATCTTAGCTCGTTAAAATATATATTGCATTTGAAGAACCTCTCCTGCTGCATGCTGGTAAGGAAGCACGCCCTGAGTGAATTACAGCCCGTAATTACCCGTAATTACCACAATTGCAGCGCTATATCACATCGGAGAAAAACCCACTCACAATAACCACAAAAGTTTTTTTTTCAACCCCGAACCACGAACTTTTCTCCATAGTGGAAAATTGTAGACAGCGCGCACGAGTTTACGTGCACCAGTCGAATGGTCAGACAAATGTCGGCAGCTACTGAAGTGTGGATGGCGCTGCTGCGTCTTTCACATGAGAACAAAAGTACGGCACGCCTGACGGGGGTTCACTCAACCTCGGTTTGATACTGTAGGATATCTTCTCGTCAAGAAAAAAGAGGGAAATTGAAAACAGTGCTGACTGGGCTGTAACTGTTTTTAAGCTAGTTCAATCAAATTGTGAACCGAGAGGAAACTATTGAATTAACCAATACAAAAAACCATTGCAGGATAGCTATGCCTAGCAAAAGATTGTACAGTCATAAAATATCAAGCAATGTCATTAAGCACACAGAATCTAAATAACAAAAATGATAACAATGATAAAAAAATCTTCATTTAGTCAGTGGATTCAAACAGGAGTTGGGGAAAGGGTTTATCGAAGCGAAGATGTGACTTCCTACAGTCACAATAGTTGCGAGTTTTCTTTGAATAAATTACAAAAATCACAAGAAACGGGCTGTTATTTTTGTGCCTCATGAAGAAGTAGGGAACACCGCTCCTCCGTCGGTCGGGGAGACTACTTACGACCCACTAAACCACTACATTTTGCGTGCTTTGACGACCTTAACTGTTAACACAAAAATTCAAGACTACAACTAGAGTTTATCCTCACCACCCATCTTACTCAGTGCCAATCATTCAATGTAAACTGTGAAGTTCACGCAGAAATCTTAAGAACAAAAGCAACAGAACCACACGAAAAATTAGTAGTGCTAAAGACCAATACTGTATTTATTTGATTGTAATCCCCGGCTTATAAAGCTTTTTCATCATTTTGTGCGGCTTACAATCAAGGGCAGCTTACAATGTGTTTCTTTAGCTTATCGAAAGGTTTAGATGACGCTCAGTCTTGGCTACGTTTTGTTGACCAAATTCTCTTTTCGCATTATCTTTTTTCTCTTCAGCATCACGTGCACACATACTCGCTCCGTCACAGGAGGGATTATGTGATGAACAGAAGGCAGTTGTGGTGCGAGCATCATTACTAGGGTTGCCAATCAAATGCGAAACGTGCTATACACGAAAGTATCTCACAGGCTTAGGTAACCTATGTTCAAGTGCGGCTTACAATCAAGTGCGGCTCACAATCGAATAAATACGGTATTGCACATTGCAATTTGTATTCAGACAGGAGGCAAACCCGCTTGAAATCAATACCATTTTTAAGTCTCCTTCATGTTCGTTGATAAGGTCGAAATGCTGGTTGCTTCAATATAATGTTGCAAAATTACGTCAAGTACTAAACATTTTCCTTGTTGGTGAATAAACGAGTGTTTGCAAAGCTATGTCCTAAACTAGAATGGTATGTGAATTAAGGGTTACACTAAGGCTGTAAGCCTACTAATGTGAATACGATGTTGGTGAAGCATCACCGAGCTTACTTCAATTGCAATGCAAAGTAAATGTCTCTCAAAAGGAGTTAATCATTTGAGGTCAAGGATCCCGAGGCCAAAATCACTAAAAGTATTGGTTTACATCAACAAACATTTTGGAGCACAGCTGACTTCTGACAACAAAGCTGTAAGAGAGCAAAAAGCAAGGTCTGTAAAACTTGAATTATAAATTCCCTCAAATACAGGGTCCGGGATTCAGATAGATCCATTGTAACTTTATTTGCTAACATTTTTATAAACACGTACAACTACTGTATATATATCCACAGAACTTACTGTGAAGGATATCGTTGTTACTGTTGCAGCCAGAAGAGTTACAGCAAAAGTGACAGTAACTCCCTGCTTCCCCTGGTTTGCACAGCACATTGTTCAGCGTAGATCGAATGCTGCATTCGTCTCGCACACTGCAGCCCCGTGAAATGTGTCTACAAAAGACTGCTATTAATTTTTAAAACTATTTGTAATTCTTTTTGGTTGATTGTATCAACTCAATATACAGTACCAATCTCACGAGTTTGCTTATATGCAATACGAAAAATATTAACATAAAAGAAAATTGAGTGCACGTTAAACAACGTTGCCTTTCGAACAAAGTATATCTGATGATTAAAATTTTATTTTCTTGTGAAAAAACTTTTTTTCTGAAAAAGCAGTGGAGTACCTATTCAACATTTTCGTTTATAAACTGTCCTACTAATGGTGTTTTTTCACAAAACGAGGTTTACAGACCAATTTAAGTCTTATAGTTATATTTCACCGCTTCAAAACGGCGAAGCTCTCCTCTGCTGCAAATAGAGAAGTGGCTAGACTTATTGAAAGTTGCAAATTGTTACTAACCCTTGGCTACCGTCGATTGGATAAAAAACTCTTGTCTCACAACCTCGTTCATTGTCTTTGCACTTGTATGCAGTGTTTGAACCGGAATCGTCCATTGTGGAGTTCGATGTCAATGCGCAAAATGTAGAGTTTCCTGTGAAACATCATGTTATAAACATTATACTGCAGTATAGGCGTATAAACTATGGGAAATATTACGGTCCAGTGCTGTTCTTTCTGCTACTCATGTTTTTCACAGCAGTTGCCACCTGGTTGAATTTCAAGCAAATAAAGTCTCTCTTCTGGTAATTTTTTGTCTTGCTTATTTGCCAAAGTTTCACCCAACTATTCAGGTATGCTTCTTCAAGGCAATGCTTCAGGCTCCCCGGACAAAACCCCCTTATATGCAATTTACCAACAACAAAAAATGGACAATGCGACGTACAACGATAAGAAAGCAAAAACTCATCATGCGAAATGAAGGAAATGAGTGGCGGTTGATTAAAACTTAACGGGAAAACCACAGGTGGTGGATGAAGAGACAGTCAACCCTCAAGTAAAAGTAAAGCGGCGCAAATTTCTGAAAAGTGCGCAAATCACCAATGGGCAACGTAAAATGCGCAATACAAAGCAATTTAGTAATGTAAAATAAGCGGTAATCAGAAAATCATCGCAAATAAAGAAACACTATGTACGGCCTAGGTTAATTAAAAGTTAAAGTTTAACAATTTTTTAAAAGATATTATGGCATACAGCTGGTAAATTTGCACATTTGTTTAATAGCGTACGCTTTTAAATTTATATAAAACGATTCAATAAAAATGCGTTTATTATAATTGTTTACGTGATGTAGCACACGGGCACATTCCCAATATAGACCACGGCCATTTCGGGCTCCCTGTTTTCCGGATTTTTAATAGGATTTCTAGAGTTAATTCCAAGCGCTTTTTAGTGATTTTCCAAGAGCAAGAAAACTTTATGTTAATGAATTGAATAGACTTTTTAGTTAACATTGGCACTTCGTAATTAAAATCAATAGGTTAAGCCAGCTACAAAAATAAAATTTGAACAGATTCTATCCATCGAAAGGAATCCTTCCACACCCAAGAACCAGACACATAAGATTTTATCAGAGAATATACAGTATTTCGCCTATTAGGTAGGTATCATTAGCCCTAGGAAGTGCATGAAGTATGAAAGAGAATTCCATATAACCCACAAAGAGTAAATCTAACAACTAAGGGAATCTTAATCAAGAAAATACAATCGCAGCTGCCCACTTAACTTAGGAAAAAAAAAAGCCACGGTAGGAACAACAGATTCTTGTTGAAAAATTTCTCTGATTTTTTATGTAGCATGTGTTCTTAGAACTACTGTGAAAAGCTTTGTATCTTTTTATTAAAAGTAGTTTTTTAAATAGAAGTTACTGTCGCAGCCACTTTTGCAGAAAATAGAGCAAAACTTCTTTGGTTCATCGCCAAACAAGAGCTCAAAGAGACATTTACCAACATTTTGCGTTTTCGTCACAACTTCTGTTATGCATTACATTATTACTAGGTTTCTTCAAATTTTTCACTGTTTTCTACGTTGTTTCTATCACAGTAGTTGTAAAAAAAGTTTCCCTTTCACCAATATTTCGAAAAAATTGAACAAATTTCAAGAACTCTTAGCAGTTTCTAAGCAATAGATAACAGCTTGCAGTAAGTTTTTACTTGAGTTTTTACCTGTTTTCTCTTGATTTTTATCAACATTTTTCTGATGTTTCAGATTAATCAACTACTGGAAAGCAAATGCTCTCTTTGAGTCCAAGCCTTCGTGCCACTGATTTTACCAGTGAAATTTTCAAAGAAAAAAAACAACTTTGCTAACGAATTGTTTGCAACTGAAACACCCCAGTAAGTGTAAAAATGATCCGTGATTCGTGCACAAGCTTACCCCTTCATGAAATCCCCGACAAAAGGTGAATTTCAAAGAATATGTCTACAATCGCAACATTTATATATTTGTGCAACTGAACAGTCTGAACTCCGAGACAAAATAAATACAGTCCTTTCACAACCACAAATCCAGATAAAAAAAGCTTTTTTTATTGGTCAACGTATATGGACAATGACGAGGTGCAAAAATAGGTTACAACCTGCCGTGTTTGTGTCGGTATCAGCACAATCATAATTGCTGAAGGGTAAAGCTTTCCACATGTGCTAAGCAACTCCAGTCAAGAGCTATGCTTTTACTAAAACAATGAAGGGGCGATGAATGAAATTAGTATAAAACGTTACAACCCAGAAAACAAGCTATATTTCAGAGGGTAAAACTTATTCTGGTCATAAATCTCTTTTACATTAAAAGTCTTAGTAGTTATGCCCAACAAACAACTTTTTACAGACTTTGGGAGAACAACTACAGTCACTTCTCTGTCGCCAAGTTTTGCAGCTATACATAAAAGCTTCCAAAAGAAGGCCACTAACAATTACCTTAACTTGCCTGATAAGTTTTTGCTAATTTTATATACGGCGCGTTCACAACACTCTTAAATTGGCAACAATTGCTACTTTGTCAAAGTGAGTATAGGCAGCTGTTGACCTTCAGTCTGAAACTAGGGTGTTTGAATCAATAAATGCAACTGCGAAAGATGAAGTTAAATATTTACATGCAAACTGGCCGAGTTTAAGGCAAAAATCGGATAAATTCGCCTGTGGCAATAAATGTTCACTCACCTTCTGCAGTACGTTCAATGAAAGTCACAGGATCACTAAAAGTTTCGTCGAAATAAGATCTTATTGTAAACCAATGTAGCTTTCCTGCATTGAGATTGGAAATTGTGACCTGTGTTTATATAATAATAATAACAAAGTGTCATAGCTCAAAAGTTAATGATGACGGACTGGTTGATTTAATGGACTCTGATTTTTTTCAACAACTACATTTTGTGCAGTCAACATGCAACACATAACTTCAGTGTCATGGTCGACGCACCTCAATATGATCAATAACAACTACTAAATGTGGAAACATAAAGTATGATGATACATCATTTTTGGTGACTGGCATCAGTGGCTCACTTCTAATTCGCAGGAAAACATACAGTTCTCGGATTTTTGGCTCGCGATAGTTGAAATGCGTGCAGTGACATTTAAGTATGTCACTTGAGGCACACTAGTAAAATGTAAATATTTGGGGCTGTGTTGTAACCTAAATGTTAAATGTTTCTTCAAAAAGACCGTACACAATTTAGTCATTTTATTGGCAAAAAAATCTGAAATCAATGACGCCAAAAAAACATTAATTGAGAAGCAGTGGCGTATCTATGCAAAATGGCGCCCATGGAAAAGTTTAAATGTGCGCCCTTTTTAATAATTTAAATATTAGGTATAGCCACAAATATTCGAAAGATAAACTATGAAGTAAATGAATATTTCGAAACAGGAAATGTATGTTTATTGTTGCCTTAAACATCTCAGCAAATATAATTGTAAATGGTCCATAATGACCGGAACATACTTTTATACTCATTTATTTTTGTTATAAAGATTATAAAAACATTGAAATGGTAATGATACATACTTTTGTATTGTATTGGCTGACCAAATTGCAAACCTTGCAAAGAAATCACATGACATATTGCAACTACGAACAAAAATTTTTTGAACTGGACCACATTTATTTGGGATGGTAGAATCAGTTACGTGTGCAAATGCAACACCACCTTTGGCCGTGCGACAGCCAAACCACTTGACAGAAAAAGATATCTCATGTCTTCGTTCATAAGTTAACATTTTTGCCCAGCTGGTACGGTAAACGACACTAACTGCTGATGTTTCAAGGAGTAACTATGGTTCTCTTTCCCAGTCAATGGACTGGTGCATTGTGTTTAGCCTAGAGGTACTTAAACTTTTTCAGGTGCGCCCCCTTTGACGTTAGTCATTGATATTTGCGTCTCACGTAACCTCAAAATCAAACGCAAAAAACATAACAACAATTCATTTGCTATGATCTTGCCTTTCAACAATATGTCGCTATCATACCCGCTCCCCTCTTGCGAACCTTTCTCGCCCTCCAGTTTAACAACCCAGGATTTAGCGTTAGCCTAGGTCAATGGTGCTCAAAACGTGGCCCGCAAGGCCCTCTGGAGTAGCCCGCGAAGCAATTTTCATTGGAAAGAAAACTTAACACTTTAATCATTTAAAGAGAATTTTTTAGAGAATTTTTATTGAGATTATTAATTCTTGTGGCCCGCGAAAGGTTTCTGAAAGACAAATGTGGCCCACGAGCCAAAAAGTTTGAGCAACACTGGCCTAGGTATTTATCGGACAATAGTGGCCATCGAAGAAATTTCGTAAAGTCGGAATGTGCCACAGCAGTTTCAAGTTATTTGTAAATCTCTGCGAGCTTAAGAGCAGTTTGCGTAACAGTCAGATTCTCACATTCACTGACTTAAACCACGTTCTGACTAACATCCTCTTGCCTGAAACGCAATGCAGCAGCACTAACTGACTTATCCTTTTTTTGTAACGTGAGGACGAGGTCTTGTAGATAAGGCAAGATAAGGTTATTGCTCCGTCACAATGTCTGACCGTTGTGTTGTGTTACAGTACCATAGTTTTGCCACAATGCATGGTGCTGGCGCAACACACTCGAATCATTGCACTGGCTAAGGGCGCTGTATCGATGTAGCTCGTTGACGTATGGGGCGCAATAGAGAGGTTGAAGGAACTGCAAGTCACAGATTTTGATTTTTGCCAAGCAATATTTGCGCTCCCATCAAAGTGGCGCCCATGGCACGAGTCATGCCTGCCATATCCTAGATACGCCACTGTTGAGAAGAGAATCGCCACTGAGGATAAACAAAATCTGCATTAAACACAGGCTATTATTTATTTAATTATTTAATACGTTGCGAGTCTATAGGAACAGTGTTGTTTAAGGTGTTTTGAGAGAACGAAAATGTTTAGAAATTATGATGTCTGCAAACGAAATTGCCTGCAATCGCAGTGAAGTGTAAATGCTAATCGAAAAGAATGGCTGAATAAAACTTATAATATACTGTACCTCTTGAGTTGTAATAGCTGTTATTGCGTGAGGCTGTCCGTGTTCTTGTACATATTCGACTTGGTACGTGTACAGTCCATTGCATTGAATATCCCAACTCAGTTTCACGGAAAACGACGTTATCTCACTGATAACTACGTTCTTCGGACGCTCCGGTTCTAAAAAAGCGTAAAGAAATGACCCAACTTACTGCAGGCTTTACGTTCTTAATCGTTCAGCTTAATCCAGGGATGGCCAAACATTTTGATCCGAGGGCCGCATTCGCGACGGCCTGGCCACTGGAGGGCCGGATACAGTGCGATTTACGTAATCTATGCAAAAATAGGTTGTTAAAATGTGTTGTGCTACAATAATAACAAAAAAATCACACCATTTTGTTTAGACTTCTATGACGCTGCTTGCAGCTAAGTGCTGCTGCGGTATACAAGTCAACAAGAGACAAGTAGCAGCCAATGCTGTCGCACTGCTGTCTACAGTCGGAAACGTGCGGTGCTTGAAAAAATGTGCAAGGTATTTGGCGGAACGGATTAAATTGGTCGGCGAGCCGTAGTTTGGCCACCCCTGGCTTAATCCCTATGTGCTATGTCAAGCAGCTTCTGGCATAACGATCTAAAGTTAGCAACCACTAATTACAGTATAGTGCCTTAAGTTGTTTGCGGTTGATTCCTAGAGCATTGTTGGCGTGGACCACAGGAAGAATGATACGGAAAAAATGACTTAGTTCTAAACAAATGATAGCTTGCCTGTAGTATAAAAACAATCAGCGTACCCCACCATTTTTAGACAAATTTCAATAATCGTTTGTATGCATTAGGGTGGTCCAAAAATTACCAAAAAAATAAAGTTGCTCAAATTCTTTCTGTCTGCTACATATCATGCAGTGCTTGTTTTGGTGACACATGCACGCGTGAACTCTTCATGTAAAGACACCAAAGATGAAGCAGAGTTATCAGTAAGAAAAAAACTCACTCCATAAAATTGCAGTATCTCCGGAATTGCACAAATCACCCGTACAGCAATGAACCCAGTTATTCCTGGTACAAAAAGCATCGTTGAAACTTTCGCACTCCGTGATGTTGTCATTTCTACATCCTTTTGAATCTACAACATATTTTGAATGCCACTTTATGTGAATAAATAAGAAATTTTGCCCGATAAAAAATGTTCGCAGAATAAACGCCCAACTTCCACAATTTTAAAATTAATCGCGTACATAAAAAGGACAGGATACTTTGTTTTGGACAAACGGAGCAAAAAGAAAAACAAGCCTTTCTGGCTGGCGTAAAAGGAGAGGTCATGACACAAATGGTTTTGTAGTGCAAGAAATAAACGCGGCATTTCTCTCAAGCATAAAAGACTGAAAGCTTACTTTAGTTTACTTGCCATTCATGTTCAAGGTATTATTCATATTTTAAAGTTAGAAATAAGGAAATAAAGATCGTAAGACATACCCTTTGCGTATTCAAATTGAAGGTTTTGCGATTAAAAATAATTGTTTTCTTATTTTTTCCACAATAAAACGATATAGGAAGGGCACTGTTTGGTAAAAAATTCTCTTCAAAATTTTTTTCTAGATAGTCACTAGCATATACTAGCGATCATTTCATTCCATTTAAATCAAATAAACCCCAAAAAAACTTTTTCTCTGAGGTAGACTGCTTGAATAAGAGTACTTAAGCTTGCCTTCATTCCGGAATAGGCAGAGAAGAAATGATGCTTTTGGTAAAAAAAGATTGTGAGATGAAAAGAATTGGATTTCGTGAGTATATCTATGACAATACTTTGCAAAAATGCTTGCAAACATATATAAGATTCTATTTGAATAAGGACCATACACGAAACTATTTTCCCTGTGCAAATATATTGTAATGGGTTCACTTGTGTACGACACTATTGTGATTTATAATTATTATATATCGACCTTTACCGAACTCTTACTGAAAAAAATTTAACTATGTAACTTATCATGTCTACCAGTAGCTTGTGGAAAAGATCATAGCACATGCAATTAAAAAGAAGTTTTAATATTTCTTCAACATTGTTTTTAACACTGCCCCTACTGGTACAAAAAGCAACTGAAAATAACAAGTCATTTATGTGCCTTGCAACTATCAGTGCCCCGATCCAGCACTATTATGCATTTGCGATACATCACAAAAGCAATTTAGTCAAAGACGTGGTCTATCATGATCTCTTTCAACTACATTTCTCTGTAGTATAATTAGTGGGTGCACTGCTTCACAAAGCACAAATTCGATTATAATTATTTTGGGGCAAAATTTCAAATCATTAAAATGTTCCTTAACGCGCAGCGCTCAAAGCATTCATTTTTTGTTTCCTTCTGTGACCAGCGGTAGGGTTGATCGCAGCCATTAATGGCGCAAGAGACTTCTGGGCCGAACAACTCGGTCAAATTAAATTGCATTTTTCGGTCAAATTGCATTTTTGCATTAGAGACCCAAATAAACGCTTTAGTGTAATATTTCATTTCACACCCCCCGAAAGTTTTGAATCTTCGGCGGTAATATGGCTGTCCTTTCTAGGATTTTGTGCTAGTGTTTATACAGACGTTGAGGCAAGAGAATAGATATTTCTGTTGTAGGTCTATGAAAATGAGTTTTGACTGTGTAGGAGAGCAGGTTGCGAAACGAATTGAGAAGCGCTGTTTTAACCAATTCAGTTGAAAAATCCTCGCTTTGTACTGCTTTGTAAAAATCACGAATTGTTTGTTGGCCAGTTTGCACAATGCAAGAATTTCGTTATCTTCAAAAATTTTACTGTAAAAACTTTTTTCGCAAAAGAATATATTTTTGAAAAAAACTAATTTATTTTTGAATAAAGCTACTAAAATTTTTTTCACAAAAATTTCTTTCAATTGACAAATTTTTTGAAACTCAAAAAATGATTTTCTTTCTCAAAAATATTTTGCGAATATATGTTTCTACAACTTATTTTCACGATGAAATTTTTTTCTTTATTGAGCCCAACTGCAAGGAAGTGTATCCCATTGAAGATTGCGAATAAGCCTTGTTGCAAATTCATATATTGCACATTCGTTTCTACGGCACTTTTGCATCTAATAAATCATCATTTACCTTGTCTAAATTCAAAATCGACAGTGATTACTTTAAATCAGCTTTGTCAAACGGATATGGCTTACTGGACCAAAACTTATGTCACTATCTTTATGAGGGCCGCACATTGAATGGCTTACTTTCATTTTAGCAAAACAAAGTTTAGTTTAAACTTTCTGAAAGCTTTCCTATAATAATTGCAATGATAACGACTGTACGGTACTATCAATCATTCCAAAACTGTGATGCCGTAGGTAAGTTTAGTGCAAGTGGAACAACAAGGCTAGTTAAAATGAATGCAGTGCAGAGGAACACATGAGTAGAAACAAGAAAGGTAGATATTAGTTTTGCACCGAGGTGTCAGTGCACACGTGGAAATCTACCAGTGCGTGGTACATGATAAACAGGCGCTACACACCACTGCATCGAAAATGTCGAATGTAAGATTATTAAAATAAAAGTAAGGTGTCATTTTATTGTACGTAAACAATGTTGAAAAGCTTATTGGGCAGCACAAAATCTTCGACTGGCCGCGTGTTGGACATTGCTGATGTAAATTATATTGAAATCGACTACAGTCATTTTTCAAAGTATAACAAAATTTGTATATGCCGCAAACATGCCACCGCACCGGTCTGCGCTGTCCATTACCGCTTGCTCTGTTCCGGGTGCCACGCGGCTACTTTTTTAATGAAATGTTGCGTTGTTGACAAGTGAATTTGCAGCACCGCGCGTAAAACATTTCTTTGCACCCGCACAAGGCAGTAGAGGCCTCAAGAACCGTCTTTTCTGTATGACCCGACCGGGAGTTGAAGACAGCCTACCAGCTTCATTTGCATGTACTCAACCAACTGCACCACATAATTAGAGCTATCGCGGGCCTTCTGATCACCTGCTTTTTGTTAAACGTTGCAATCGTGTCGCTGAATTTTATAGGAACACCTGTATGCTCTATACTTCAAATAAATTTTCACTGCTACTTACAGTATCTCAACTGACCAGTAACCCATGTTTGCGAAAAGCAACCACTTCCAACACCACAGTTTAAAGAAACACGGCAGTCTGCAAGTGATGTTTGTGTGACGCACCAGTGACAAAGCTCTCCAGAAACATCTGCAAAAAGTGCGTACTGGTTAAACAGGTATGCTATTTTGCCTAACACTGTTCATTCATAAATTCTACCAGGAAAAACCTACACTGAAGCTTTCACCAAATGTGTAAGATAAAATGGTTTTCTGCAATAACAATGATTCATTTGTAAAGCTTCAAGCTAGGCGCATCTCTGGCTTAACCTTGCGTTCAACATGAGTAGAGCCATTGTTGGGTTTGAAAGCCACGGAAAGCTGCGCACGATCCAAGAACAAAGAAAAACCAAACAAGAGGAAACATTAAGCAGTTTCGATCTGGGAGCTGGAATTTTAGCAAAAGTTTGAAATGCAGCTCTTACCATTTACTTCCAGCAGTCCGCAAAGAACCGCAAGCAAAACGTAATGTTGCTGCATGTTACGATTTCTCCTAAAGTAAATTTATACCGACACTTCTGCCTCCACAATGTTACGAGATTGTTGTTCGGGGTTCCGGGCTTTATACCGCGTTCAAGAAAAAATGAACCTGTCGTACGCTTGGGGTATTTTGATACTCTGACGTGGTATCACAACTATTAAGAGACATGACCTAGATTTCTTTAGTTGCATGAAACTTTTTTCCCAACGCAATTTCAACGCAATTTTCATGAAGTTAACGAAAGTTCAATCGCTTGTAAGCGTGAGAACCAATGGTGAAGTCGGTTGGTGAAGATAAAAGGCCTGACGGAAATAATATTCCCACGTCGAGAAGAAATGTGAGTTAGAACGGAAGAGACACTAGTCAAACGTCAGTCCCGCACCACGGGCAATTATGGCCACACCAACATATTGCTCAGGCAGTCTACACAACTTGCAGACAGCGACCGGTTATGAATCACGTGGAAGTAAAGTAACTGTGGGTCAAAGCGTGCTGCCATTTTTTTTACTTTTCTCCCATAAGCTGGTGTTGGTTGGTCTGCGCTCGTAATTACGAATCCGTAGTGACGCATTCTTTTCATCATTACACGCAGTTTAAAGAAGAATTTCAGGTCATAGCAGTGGGAATTTAAAGTATTAATTGTTCAAAGAAACTTCGATCATCACTTTAGTCGACGTTTTGGACAAGTTGAATAAACCTGGCAGTTGACTGGATAGTAACTGCTCTAACGACAACAGTTAAGTACGGTGGTCTGAAAGGTTGTGCAATGTGTATACTCAAACGCTACGGCATAAGCTACAGGGCGTAAAAATAATTTATGATCAACTTCCTTAGAATTAATTGAGTTCCAAGTTTTGCAGCTAGATTTAGAACTTGGCTGTGTGATCTTTACGAGTCGTTATTTCTATTTATCTAATAAATCAACTGCGCTATCAATATGAAATCTAAAACATATTCTGAATCACCAAATTAATCGGCACAAACTAATATGAACTTAGATATTCTAGGTGCTCACAACGTTACCAGTATTCCCCTGTCACTGTCAAGCATGGGCGCAATTTTGCTGTAAAATGTGGGGGGACAAGTGGGTGTGAAATCAATATAATCATCGGGTCGATGCAGAAGTGAAGTTTTACAAATACAGGTTCCCAACTTGTTTTTTTATAGAGTTTAACAGCTGCATGTGTGAGGTGAGATGTCTTGTTCAAGTTGCTTAACGTTACAAAGACGATAAATATGTTTCTTGCGCATTTCCGCTCTTTGAAAAAACTGCAAATCTTTTTAATGCTACTGAGCATCATCCATACATCCCCACCCCTACGTAAATTTCTGTTGATATCCCATTACCAGTAGCAAAAAAAGTTTGACCAAAAAATAGCGTAACCTACTTCACAAAATTATTTTCAATCAATTTTTTGCTGCTGGTAGGTGGTGGATGTATCCTTTCCATCTTCCCTTGTCCGTCTTTGCATACATACCCACATACCTAGCTACAATTTAGTTTCTTCATACCTAATCATCTGGTAACTGTTGCCTCGTGACTTCTGTCAGTGATGCCACTTAGCTTAGTCTTTTCACAATCAAACTTTTCAGGGTTAACATCAAAATTTAGTAGACAAAATTAATGTCAAAATTTCATTATTAGAGTTATACTTGCATGAAGAAATGAAGATATATTTAAGGTTGAACGGAGATCAAAGTGCGCAACGGTGAATTGGCAAAAAAAGGTACCAAGTTTCACTGGCATTAACACAAAAAGAATGTCCAGCAAAACTAGGTGTTACGTACCTGTAAAGAAAATGTTTTGCACTTGGATGAAAACATTGCTGCATTATTGGTTTGGTTAGGTAAATCAGATGACTTACGAACCAATGTATTCAGTACAGGTACAAAGTATAAGAGTCACGGAATAAATATTTTTTGGATTGGCTGGTCACCATTGTCGCGAAATTACAAGAAATGATGCTAAATGTATAGGCTATCTTTAATTTCTAGACAAGTTCCTAAGTTTTGAGCTTTAGATAAATACATAGCTTAGTGGATACTTCCCCAATATTTTGATTGAAATCCTGTTTGCTAATGGTTGAAGACAGTCTTTTGCAAAATTGGCCATCCTAAAACCAAGTCTCCACAAAAGTACTGCTTTTTGTCTTTGGTAAAAACTTCTTAGAGATTTGCTTGAAAATGTAACTTGCTAACATTATAAACTTATATCTTTGAATTTTAGACTGTCTGTTTCTGAATACACGTGACAACCAACGTTGCAGCAAAGCCAGTTACATTTCTACACGAAACAAATCATGCTGGCTGTACTGTGGCAGGTTTGCCAACCTATCTTCGCCTAAAAAGCTAGACCTAGTCCCAAAAAAAGCAGATAGCAGTCATAAAGCATACTTATATAAAACATGCATAACCAAACACAGAATATATATTGAAATTCGTCAGAAACATCGACGTAATACAGTTCCAATCTTCAAAAGCTTTTTCTTACCCCATGATTACACTGGCGTACATTTGTTTCTTATTAAATACATCGAGCATTTTTAGGGCAACAGTAAAATCTTTGCAATATTCTTTGCACCCTGCATGGTCAATGGTGATAGACTAGGGGTGGGCAATTAATTTGGCTTGGGGACCACTTTCAGAAGGCTGCATATAGCGGAAGGCCACACTTTCTAATGGAAATTGAAGCAAGTCTCGGTTCAAGTTAGCTTGGCACTAACTGTGCACAACTGTGATGAGTTGGAGGATATTTCAGATTTGAAGATTTTCCTGAATGCTTCCGCGGGCGACTCAAAACGTTGTGGCCGGCCACATGTCGCCCGCGGGACCCTATTTGCCCACCCCTCTCCTAGGCTCTCGTCAGAAGATATCTGTAATGAATATGCAGCTCAGACAATACTTTGCCTGAGTCATGCTTTTCCGACAGAAAAAATCCAGAAAAATCCAGATTTTGTCTCGCTTTTTTTGATTTTCAAAAAAGCCAGAATTTCAAAATCTGCCTTCAAAAAAGCCGAATTGGCAACCCTGTACTGTGGTCCCTCACCCGTGCAGCTGTTAAACTCTCATCGTTTCAAGACAATGACTTTTCTTACAATATACCACACAGGGGACAATATCGGACAGAAGGAGTTAACAATTTTCGCAGTCGATAGAAGCCTGCAGAAAGCTAAAAGTCATTTCATTGAAACTAAAATTTATAAACATATCAGAATCAGTGATACCGCACCAAATTATGTTTCAACATCAACTTGGCTACGTGTAATATCTAACATGAAAAGCTCTTCACACAAAATGTGACAAATATCACTTTTATTTTTGAAACCTCTCTAAATACAAAACCTAAAGAGAGAAATGTGGGGGACATGACACATTATATCCTCACCGTCTGCAAAACTGGAGGTACACGTCCCCCGTGTCCCCCACCTAATTGCGCCCATGCTGTCATGAATTTTCTTGAACAGAAAAAAGGCGATGAACGGTTGTATAGCGATATCAAAAGTTGTAGTTCTTCAGAAATTTAAGCATTTTCGAGCCTACAAAACTCAAATTTTAATGCGCAGTAGTACTGTGGAAATTAATTGACTCACTTTGATTTCTTGATGCGGAAGAACTTCACATGGCCTTTGGGCATGGTTTGTCAATATAAATTCGAGTTTTGTTATGTAACAATAAAACACCAATGTTTTAGGAAAGAGCGCAACTAAAGACGTCATAATCGATCCTCGTCAGGAAGCTTCATTCGAGCTCTTTTGTAGTGTTTACGCTGACCGACAATTGAAATTAAATGGCGGATGCTAGCTGAAAACGTGCCAGTATTTTAACTCTCCATCAGCAATTTCAGATGTCGTCGAGCCCCCGATAACGCAAAGGTAGCAGGGCTACGTCAAAGTACCGCATCTCATGCTATTGCGCAGTTCAAAACACAGGGTATTTATACCTCAAGCAGAAGGCGTGGGCAAAAAAGAAAGTTAACTCCAAACGATAATGTTTGCTTTTCGAGAAATAACAAATTCGACCCCAGACTAGCTTGCAGCAACCTGCAAAGATATTTGGAGTCCACAGGATTGGAAATTGGTGCAGCTCTCTTGAGAAGGCTAGTTTTAACTAGAGTAAGGGCAGAAAACCACAGAAAAAAACAGCTTTTGACCGAGGAAGTATAAAAAAACTGGCTTTCGTAGGCAAACAAGTATAAAGAACGGAGTGCACAAGATTAGAAGAAGATACTGTTTTGTGACGAAAGCCATTTTGAGGTGCAAGGCCAGCACACGACGTGACAGAAGAAATAGCGAAACGATTATATATTGCCATATCATTCAAAGTGTTAAACATCCCCAAAAGAAACTGTTTTTTTTTAACTTCCACTCTGTTGAATCAATTTACCAGTTACAGGAATGGTAAACGAGAACCAAGATTGTGAAGTAATTAAACAATCAGTGGTGCGATAAATATAACGGGTGTTTCCCTCATCTGAGGTTGAGGTATTTGTAACAAGATGTGGCTCCCAGCCATCTCCAAAATATGACGGCCTCTAAAGAGACAGGCGTTAAGGTTCTTAAGTGGCCCCCGATAACTCACTCGACTTGAATCCTACAGATATTTTTGATCCATCGTCAAAACTAGTCTCTTGAAGAGGGTTGTACCACCTTAACAAAGCTCGTCGAGGCAATTGTTTTATTAGTAAGTGATGAAGAAATTGCTCAGAACTTCCAATAACTTGTGGAATCAATACTGAAACAAGTCAAGCAGTTATTAATAACAATGGTGGTCGTATCTTACAGTAAAAGTAGATTTTGTTGCAATAACATTGTAATGAAATAGAAAAAAGAATTTATGTGTGTGTTTTACTTCGATTCAGCAACTAATTTACACAACAGTAGACATTTATTCTCCTTTCACCGAAGTCCGCAACCTGCAAAAATGTGTTTTGAAATCATATGGAGCTCTGAGCTACTTGCAACTGGTGGATGCCTTGCTTGAAGAGGACAAGGTTAAATTCAAGGAGAAAAGCGAACTAACCTTTGCTTCAGTGTGTGGCACACAATGGGATGAAGGAAGAGTAAGCCGAAATCCAATAAATCGAGTGTTAATGAATGATGCTTCAGTGTTTCAAAAGAAGATAATTCTCAAGTCGAGTGGTGACGTGGCGTCAGAATACTCTTAAAAAAGTCTGGTTGAGCACCAGCAACCACAAACAGTCTTACAAAGTTAAAGTAGCCTATTCGTCAAGTTCAAAAGTATTCGACCAGCAGACGAATATTTCTACTCAGCAGAAGTTCTTTGTTTTGTAAAATGTAAGGAAAGGGCAATTGGGAAGAATGTTTCAAACAATCAGAAGGAAACTCACCATAACCGTTGTCTGGCTGGTGTTTAGTTTCTACCATGGTAAGTCATTTCGAAGATCATCGTTAGAACTTGTTTACGTTTGAAGCGGTTGTAAATTTACAACCAGGTGTTAGTGAGCTTTTCTACTAATGGGTTGCAGCTGCAGGTTGCTAAAATGTGTGAGTGGTGCCAACAAAACAGGAAAAGAGTTAACGTTAGGAGCAGATTATGATATAAAAGTTGGGATTACTTGCCCGCAAACTTCGCCAAAAGGGCACTTGGAGCTTCGAAAACTCGGCTGTCTCGTTCTCATGCTTTTCCCATCGTTTTGCTCGATATATATTAGGCCTACATATACAATTTTGCGATTAATTTCAAGTTTCTTGGTCAAAACCATGTCTGCATTTTTGTAATCAATGAAGGTTTTCATCGTATTTATTCGGAAAAGTAACTTTAAGTACCCCCATTCAAACACCTGACATATGATTAGCCTGCATTGCTTAACACCGATGTGAACAGAAGATATCGAGAGATGTATTCACAACAGACGGCTTGTAAGCATAATTTAAATCAACTGCCACAAGAAAAAATAATTATCTTGCAAATTGTGGTAGGATTTGTTTGTTGATATGGATTGCTGTATGCAAGTCAAGTCATGTTTCCACTGAAAACAGGCAACAAATAACGCATTTCAAATGACAATGCTTAAGCGAGCAGCACAGGTTGGGCAAAAGACGGCCAAAGCAGTGACTTAATCAAGCCTAGCCTATATTTAATGACTAACAAATTTTTATAGTAAAGGTGAGGCACAAAACATGAGTTGAAAACAAAAAATGTGTTTATTTCAAGTTAATGATTCAAACATCTTATAAATCATATATATATCTCACATAAGGGTCAATACCCAGAAAGCAGTTGCAATTTCACTTGATAGGAAAACACGTGTAATGGTAAATTTAATCTTACTAGAAATACAATCCCATGCAACAGTTCCTACGTATTGCAGCATTTTTTGCCATAATCAGTTTAAACACGCTTATGATGAAAATGTTCTGAAACTTGTTGCCTTGTTCCACGATCATGTATGTTGTGCAGCTTTGAAAGAAATTATCAAAAGAAGAGGGGAGGATATTGGCATTATACTTGTGCATAAACTTTGCCAAATGAAATTGGTACAAATCAGAAACTTTGGGAATTTTAAGTAATTTAAAAATATAGCTTGCACTTGATCTATTATTGGTAAAAGTGATTTATTTAAAATTCGCTTTTGTAGCACTTGTACTGGTTGGATAACAGTTTTACAGCCTCGTCACCAGTGAATTATACAGTACCGTAAATACGAATGAAAAAGAATTTTCTTGTCAGTAAAATGTTTTCGCTTGTAGGGAACGCCGCAGGCTTGAGAAGTTTCCCACAGGTGCTACTGATTTGCGGTTTTCAAGAAAGTTTATTATCAAATATAAAACCAAGACACTTGATATTGTCAATTTGCTGTATTTTGACACCATTCATACAAATTTCACACTTACAGTTTGAATAACGGATTGTGGTTAATATCATATATCATATAAGCTGTTTTACTAAAGTTTATTGATATGATTTGTTAGACTTCAACCAAGTATCTACTTTATCAAGCTCATTTAGAACATTAGTTTGTAACGTTTCAAAATCATGAAATAAGTGCAAATTAGTGTAATCTGCAAAAAGTGTTGTTTGAAAACTAGAGGCACAAGGAAGATCATTCGCATAGATTAAAAATTATAGAGGGCCCATAATTGAACTTTGAGGAACACCACGCTCAAATGTATGAAAATTTGATGAATAATTGTTTGCTTTAGTATGCTGCTAACGATTAGTTAAATGAGATTAAAAAAGAATTTTGCATACTTCAAATACCAGAATACATTGTATGAGCTCAAGAAAATGCAGTATGAGCTCAAGAAAATGCATGAGCTCAAGAAATTGTATGAGCTCAACAAAATGCAGAAAGCGCCAAAATCCTGAGTACATACGTTTTTTCGTGAATGAACTGCGTAAAACAAGAAACTTCAATTACATGTGTGGATCATTCAAGACGTTTGGTGATCATTGCGCCGAATTATCAGTAAACTACAATCATGCCCCAAATTCGCGGCTACGTCCACTCCTCAATACCCGATAACATCTGCGGCAGTACAAGATGTGCATTCTGAGCTCTCATGCTCGCGCGGTTTGATCAAGGTCTGCTTCTGTGTACCTTTACCACATTTTGCTAAAATATTTCTGAAAACAGGTGTCTTACACTCATTCATTTCAAAAGATATTGTTTTTTTGTTTAAAAACTTTTTCGCTCCTCTTAAAAACTTTTAATTGTTATACCAAGTCAGTAATATTAACACAAGCATATGTCATTTCATAATTGTATTTAAATATTTCACTAAACTGTGTTTCCCATGCCACAAATCTTCTGTTTAAATAAATGTTTTTACAATAATACTTTTCAGTAAGGTTGCATTATTTTTATGGAAATGTTTTCGTAAAATTCAATTTCTTTCTAGCATTGTTGATACTTTAATTAAGTGTATTGGTAACTTGTGTTGATGGTAAGCGTTGAGAAAAAGCATCAACACTCGCTTTCTGGTAGACATTGTTCCAGTCGAAAATTTTAAGAATATTTCTGTTTCTAAATCAGCATTGGAATAATATGACGCCCTTGCAGGATAAAGCGAGCAAGAGTAACAGCAAGCAGTTTTATAAATTTTTCATAACTTCACTTTTTGATTTTCATTTTACAACTTCTGCGCCAGCCAAATACTAGTACAAAAGTACTTGCTTTTACGCTTTTCATCCAGTAACTAGTCTCTGCAAAGATGACAAACAAGTGAATCCATCGGCTGCTGTGGCAAATTTTTTAATAGGAAATCGATTTAACGTAACACTATCGCATCCTCAATCCTACAATCTGTTTCAAATAGGCGCTGTTGATCAGTCGCATAAAAAAATAATCACGCAAGGTAACAAAAAAACAAAGCACGTTACTGTTTAAATTTACATAAACTGGTTTTAGTTGAAAATGGCATGATTGTTTTTATTTGGCAGTTTTTATTATTTCTAATGAAATAATTAGTTTTGAGAACTTCAAATTTTTCGTGACATAGTGGCATTTGTTAGGAAGTAACTAAAAATTATCATTTCTAAATGACGTTTGTTTGGGCATGGCAAAAGCATTTGCAATAAAACAAAGTTTTCCATGAGTGAATAACATGTACTGTTGACGCGACAGAAAAAGCAACCGTAGTAATAAAATGAACTGCGCAAAATTTTTAAGTTTCTGCAAACTGAACATTCCGCGAGACAGTTTGATTTTCTTCAAGTTAATAAAATACATCAAACATCATCTGTATATCACTAAGATCAGTTCGTGCTTGCAGCATAAGGTTTCATCAGATTCAGTCACATTAAGTTGCGTAAGGACCCTACCAAATATATTAAAACAGCCAATTTAAGAAAAGAACGTGACAGTCCGTGTTAAGGTTCTCATCTCACTCAAATTTTGCCACTCTCTTTGCTGCAACCATCACACTCAGATCTCCTTCCTCTGAGATGCACTCTGAGGTTTATCCACACGACGGAGCACCAGCAGGCCCGTAACCATGAGGGCGCAGGGGTGGCGAAGCCCCCCTAGAAAAATTTTTGCCCCCTGGAAAAATGTTTCGGACATAGTTCAAATTTACTGGACATAGAGTAGTGTAAAAAATATGGGTCCCTCTCAGAAAACTCTTCGTCCCCCTGGTGTCCCAGGTTGGTTACGGGCCTGCGGAGCAAGCACATGTACTCAGCTGCAGTTATTGATGAATTGTTTTACTTTTGCCTCCTGATTTATCCCGTTGCTAAAAACTTTTAAGCAGGCTATATCATTCTAAGCGCTGTACGCAGTAAAAAGATAGCGCACTCAATCCTTTTTTGTCGTTTCAGACCAACAGTGGGGCGACGCACAAACGACTGACGAGCCTTGCGGTGGTGAACTTGAAGTTACCGATTATAAATTACTTAAAAACCCGGGATATCCCGGTGAAGACACTCCACAAGGAAAGTATCCTCCGGGCACCGATTGCGAATGGTTTTATGATGGTGATGAAAACACGCTCGTAGTTGTAAGTCTGTAACGCATAACGAAGCATTCTGGTATACACGTCCAGCACTTTGTATTTCAGCAGATGTTCGTTGTGGCGAAAATTGGTTTTATTCGTTGGACACAGTGTACCTATTACGAATAAAAATCGAATTAAATAAACACTGGACGCTGAGCACCACGGGCAAGTCTATGGCACCTGCAAAGCTAGTCACTTTGAATCGCAGTATGAAAATTTATCACTGTGTGAATGCAGGGTCTCGATTTTGAGCTACTTTTATGGCACTTTGTCTGCTGTCTGCGCACAAAATACGTGTTTATAAGGTTCAGATCCAGAGGAAAGTGTTAAGTTTAAGCAGGGTTGGGTCACGGTTAGTCATGTATTACAGCAAGTAAACTTAAACATCCATTGCAAGGAAATGCAACATAATTTGATTTTACGCAATTGGTAAAATACGTCTTGTTATGTATTTCAGTTTAAATTCTGGGATCTGATTATTGAAGCCGGTGACGGCGGCTCAAATATCACCTGCGATTACGACTTCGTCAATGTTTCCATTACGTCATTGGAATCAAGAAAGTATTGCGGGTAACTTTGCAGCATTCAATGATACATCTTTTCAGGGTAAACATCAGTGCACTTTACTTCTTCAAGCCATTTTATTGAAACGAAGTGATCATGTTTATCCTAAATAAGTTATGTTTCATATTAAGCGTGTGTCTTAAAATTTTATCTAAAAGGTTAAGGAGATGTAGCGCCTAGCACGTGGAATTTTCTGCCTCTCGTCTTGATCCAAGAAAGTTAAAGTTAAAAACTACTACGCTTAATCCTTAAGGTTGACTTGCGGAGCCACACTGTTAGGAAGGAATGCTCTATTAGCACAGCTGACTCTCATCTTGAAGTGGTTTGTTTTTCGAATTACGTTTTACGCAGAACAAGTTCGGCCCAACTTGTATCAAGAAAAAGGGCAGTATAAGAACCAAGACGAAAAATAAGTCCAGCACAGTTAAGAGCAGTTTCTTGCTTTTGTAATGGTATTAAAATAATTGCTTTAAAATAGTAAGCAACAGAAATTCGGTCAGCTTAACTGCTCCAACCGCTGCATGGATTGTACTGGAGTATTTTTCCTGCATATTTTTTTGATAATCCAAAAAATAGTAAAAAGAGGAGATAGCAAAACTTACTTAGAATACTTAACACTGTTTGACACATGCTATGTAACAATATCGTCACGAATGTTTTTCTCCTTAGATTTACAGCCCCACCGGACCCTATCATTGGACTTGGTTCATTGTTCGTGCATTTTCACAGCGACGCTTCAGTCAATTACCGTGGCTTTCAAGCTACTTACTCAAGTGAGAAGAATAGGTTGTTCATTAGCCAGTGAATCACTCACAACTAACCTAGCTACGACACCGATTGAACACAGGCATGCCATTACTGACGGTGATCGCAATTGCTGGAGTTTTTCTATTTATTCTCCCAGTCCCAACAGGGTACAATATGATTATATGATTGTCGCCTGTTTTAAGCTACCGCATCATCAATAAACAATCTCCTTAGGAACAGTTAAACTTTTACGTTGCTGAGGAAAGTTGGTTGCAACATACTTCGATGTATTTCAACCAAATTGTGTTACGCATGATTTAACTTGGCAAGGAACCACCTTTTTTCCAGTTCGCTTGAACTACAACCCATGCGACCCAGACCCTTGCGAAGATGGAGAATGTGGCAGAACCGAAGATAGACTTCGATCGAAGTGCAACTGCAATCCTGGGTTTGCTGTCTTTTTAGTATGCTTAACTTAAGTTGGTTTCAACAGCTTGATAAATCATAAAATACGAAATTAATCGCATTGGTATATCACACGATTTTAAGTGAGAAACTGATGCCCTAAAATCGCATTTCTAATATGCAGGATACGTTTTCATTGTCGAGCGAAACGGAAATTTTTTCATGTTTAAAGTTAACTTGAAATAACAGCGTACAAATTATCTGCATCTTTACAAAAGTTGTTGAATTTCAAGTTATCTAAATTCTTTTCGCGTCCTACTACGATACTCTCTAAGCATGTCTAAATAAAATACTATAAAATACCTAAAATCAAGATAAAGGTTGTAGCCAAAAGTTTGGACAAGGGAGAAATTTCAGTGCTTACCACAGGCAGCATATTTCCTATGCTCCGGTTTAAAGTGATACTATTATACAATTTGTAATGTTCCAAACTCACTTCCACCAACTTGATGGTAATGTTTCCGATTTCATTCTTGTGAATTTATAGAGTGCATTCGAACGTCGACATTTTTGTCTTTCGTAGCTAAAATGAGCACACATCATTTTTCATAGTTTTTGACTTTTATTTACAAAACATACCATCTCAAATGCAAATATTCTTTATTGTGATCGCGAGAAATGCATCGGAGCTTAAAAGCAATTCTAGCAAATCAACATACTGAAAACCCATGTTACTAGTAAACAAAGAAGCAGTTTGGTAATGATCTACCGGTAGCCACTATTTCATAAATACGAGGGACAAGTTAAGACTTGCGTTTATCAAAACTACTTAAGGTTTTTATACACAGATCAACAGGAGAGCGTTGCGAAATAGACATAAAAGAATGTGAGTCAGATCCGTGCGAGAACGGAGGTACGTGTGATGACACCATTGCGAAGAATGAGTACTCTTGCCAATGTCCACCAATGTGGGAAGGCGTCAATTGCGAAGAAGGTACTTACTTTTGACCCGATCTTGTAAGTCCAGCCTGTGTTGTTTGCTTTGAGAGTGCCCGCTTGATTATCGGTTTTTGCTATGAAGGAGCTTAAACGTTGTGTAATTTACCACAAACGTTTTTTTGCAGAAATGGAATCTCCCTGCGCAAGTTCACCATGCCAGAACGAAGGCACGTGCAACTTGGTGGGAGTGTTCAACTTCGAATGCGAATGCCGGCTTCATTACAAAGGTGACCTCTGCGAAGTCGGTGAGTAGGGTTGGAGTAGTCGGAATTAAACTTCAAAACTTCGAAGTTGATAAAACAAACAACTTGTGTTCGCATAAGAGGACTTGCCACCGTGTCTTTCGATGCCTTGTCAGAACGACGGAGAGTGTATGGATTTGCCAAACAATGCAGCTGCTAACTCCTCCGATGACATCACATCCGACTACAGTGGCTATCACTGTTTGTGCACGGAAGAATGGCGCGGCACAAACTGCGAAACAGGTTTCCGGCAGTTGTCGCCAGGACGACACCCACAGCACCTTTGCTTACTTGCGAACTTCCAGCCGCAGCATGTCACTGCGCAGCAAAGTTTCTCTCATTCGCATGATTCAGCTCAGCAGCGCCATTTGCTTTACTTTATGTTGCGTGCCATCAAATCGCTACGAACGCGCCAGCTCTGGCTGTGACATTAGTCATGCTTTTTGTAACTTGCCACAGTAAGTGATCATGACATGACAGGACATATTTTTCTTATAATCTCGATACGCCTGTTTTCTTATAGCTTTCTCATAGCAACAGCAATCGTACATAAGAGCTGCCAAGGGCAACAAAAATATGGTCTTAAAGATTGTGTCCAAACGCTTGTATGCCCCGTACTCAAATGATAAACTGAAGTCCACTGAGTGCCGGCATCACGATCCCTCGATGACGCAAAACAGTCCCAGGTTTTCGCAGCAACGTCTGATACGCAGGTAATGGATACCGCTCAAATCGGGCTTTTTGCAGTATTTTGTTACGGTCTCATGAGATCTGGCGTTTCATCTGCTTATGATGACCGATGATATCAACGTTGAAAAACTTGAAATGTCCCGTAGATAACGCGATATTAAAAGACAATTGCCATTTTCCAATTTTGACCACACATGGGACACCTTTTTTTGTCCCATTCCATGGTAAATTGACTGCCCATTCTATAGGAATCCCACAGAACTAGTAATTCGAAGGACATTGTATCATGTGCTTGTCTATCGTCTAGCTTCTGCAAAGCCGCTGCAAAGGTGGTCCAAGCCCTTCAGTTACGGAGGCCAATGAAAATTGGATGAGACTTTTTAGTTGTCACCTAAAAAGGTCAAACAACCTTATTTTATGGGGCTTCGCATCACTACGCCATGGTACTGAACTTCTACGAGTAATATTTACTGTTCTGTGAACATATAATAATGACACTCATCTTCAGAAAGTTTCTGCTATACGGCGTTAAAATTACTTAAGACGGGACATGAGACAAATTTGAAGTCCACTGTCCCGTATCCATATCACTAATCCATTGACAAGCCTGACAATAGCAATAATTTCCAAGCTAAGGTCTGTCGCATGGAGCACCGCAATCTCTGTTGTTTAGTACATGAAAGCAACATGTATTTTCAAAAAACAATGCTCACATTATTAAAATCCTGGCTCAAAAATCCATTTAGTCATTAGTTAAGCAGTGTGGTTGCTTTGCTGTGAAAGTTTTTAGCTCATTTGGTCAAAAACTTTATTTAGAAAGCCGTACGCTGGCAATAGGCTTAGGCTATCAAATGTACAGCCATTTTGTTTACTCATTTACTTTCACACCACAAAAACAACGAAAATCATACTTTTTTGTCGAATTTGACAAAAGTAGAAACTTATCCGTGGTTATGCTATAGGAGAGCAGTCGAAGAAGACCTCTCATTTGGTGAAACGATCACCAGCGGAGGGCAAATCTTTTAGCATTCTCCAGTGGGATGAAGGGTTAAGAACAAAAAATAAATAAGGCCATTATTTTTTTCCGGCCATCATCTTTTTACAAAAGGCCATAATTTTTTCGAACCAGAATATTACAATAAGACGTCAACATTAACCTATTTACACTGGAAATTTGAGAAGACTTCCCTTACTCGCATTTAAATAATGTAAAACGCCAAAAAAGCACGAAAGAGGAGCCATTTCAAGGAAGTGCAGTGGTTGATTGGGTGAACTCAGCCCAAATTACCCCTCCTCTGGATTCGAAATTGCTTGCTTCGTTGCGTGTACCTCAGCAAACATTAGAAATCAGTGCTCCACAAATCAAGGTTTGAAGGACATGTTTTCGCTGCAGCCTCTAGTTTGAATGCTGCAGTGACAGCACGAAGACCGATTAGCGCGTCAAACATAACCGGAAAGCTTTGAAGCCATTGCTTATTCTAATTTCACGGCGTAGTTCTGCAGGCACCCTGCATGGTCACTGGTGCGAGTGTTTGTAGACGACCAAAAACCTTCGGCGTGTTCTTGCCCGGGCTGTGATTGAAACTCAATTACAGTTTACTTGCGCCTTGACTCTTCAGCACGTCAAAACCATCAGTGATCTCGGCCATATTTGTCATCTAAAGGATGTTACGATACTTACAATTATTCTCATAATGTAAGTTGACTGACATGAAAGGACCTTAAATCGTACGTTCATCAAGAAGTTTCTTTTTCTGTTTAATCTTTCTGGTTTTCAATTTTCTTCCAGCTGCCTGCGCGCTGTCAAAATATAAGAGCTCCCGGTTTCTCAACCTCCCTGAAAAATGCACTTGTTTTACTTTTTCCCTTTGGTCCCTGGCCCGTTATGTGTAAACACTCAATTTTTGAAGCTTTGCATTTATCTGAAACTGCCCCTCATTGATATGCCGAAAAATTTACAACCTACGTAGGTCTAACAGTAAAGATTACAAAGAAACATGTTATAACCTAAGCACTTCCTAAAATGGAAGACATGTCGAAGCAGCCTTACAGCTGCAAGCTTGCTTCATCCGACACCTGCTTTGCTCTTTTTCACCTGCATCGCTTTATATAACTTTGATGCTCAATACACGCTTTAGCCCAGCGCTTCTCAACGAGTGGGCCGAGCACTCCGGTATTTAACTAAACCGTTTCTTGAAAATTATCCGATTTTTTTGATTACATCGGGAAATCTTATGATGTCTATCGAGCAAGCTCAAGTTTTCAATAAACAGTAAATTGCGTGTGTTGTTTATATTTTGTTTCTTTTTTATATTTAAATTTTATTGTTGCTGTTGTACCGCAATATCTCATAGTGGGCCCATAAAAAATTTCAGTAGCAGCGGGTCGCAATCTGGAAAAAGTTGAGAAGTACTGTTTTAGCCTATTCTCTTCAATCTTATGAAGCAAAGTTTGCTTGCTATAGAGTCTGGATGCGCAAATCCAGGAATCTCTTATTTGGAAGATGGTCAGCGTTTTGATGAAGGAACAACACTTGAGTTTTCCTGTAAGGAAGGATTCATCTTAAACGGAGTCGTAAATCTCACTTGTTTTGAAGACGGAACGTGGTCGCACGTCATGCCCGAATGCATTAGTAGGTTGCTATTAGTAGCAGTATCGAAAAAATCGTGCTATCTCTCAAATAGCGCAAAGAAAATTGTATGTGAGTAACGGAACTCAGAAATAAGGGGATAAATATTTGTAATCGTAATTTTTTAAGGCTTGAAGTGTTAACTGTTTCTTACTTTTTGATTTTGAAGTTCTGCCAAATTCTAACCGCAATCTTAATATTTTTATTCGAATTATTTATTTAATGAAGTTCTGGCTTCGAAACTCACGTCGGTCTTCAGGGATATGCCAATCTAGCGCCTTAGCTGGTGGTGACCAAAATCACTTTGCAGAGCAAATATTTTTAATATGTTTACAATCGGAAATTTAGTTGCGTAACGCAGTGTTCCCAAAGGCATACTCGTGTGTAGACTCCAGAAGAAAAATGGTTCGTCCTAGCTTATGCACAAGTCTGCAAAAGACTCTGCCGTTCTTTGTTGTGAAATCATGCATTTTTCACATTTTAAAATTTGGAAACAACTGCGACAAAAAATGTATTTCTTTTCCAACATCCTTTGAACAGGCAATCGAACAACAACCGACGAAAACACTGTATCTTCATGGTTAGGCTCGATGATTGGCCTGGGTGTGGCTCTGGCAATCAATGTTGTTGTCTTCACCCTGTGGATGGTGTACAGAGGGTAAGTGCGTCATCGTAAGCAACACTTGATTGGATTAACTGCACAAAACACCATCAGTTATCGCACCAAATCATTAGATGTAGCTGTTCAAAGTTTTAACGTTTTTATTTTGATTTCCTCAGCTGCTCTATCTACAGAATTAAGAAGGAAAGGTTTCATGAGGCAAACGGAACGTTTGTTTCGCTCTTTGACTGCGTATACTTTTATTATCAAATGTAAATAATTAATTCTTTATGTCCTGGGCTATGCACTGACATGCAGCAATAGCAGGATTGTTTAAGCCAGTAAGACATGAATAACTGCCTACGCATAAATGCATATTTAGTACTGTACGCACATACAAGATTGTATATGCTAGGGGTGGTCAACCAGCCAGAGACCAAGAGCCACATTTCTTACTATGTTAACGCAAAGAGCCACATCTCACACATGGGCTCACATGAACATCACCCCACCTCTTCTTCACTCACACACACACCTTGCTCAGCTAGATATATTGTAAATATCACACACCAACATGACAATGATAGAACTTTACAGGCCGTTTATTGTTATGCATGTTATTTAGTGGGGCGTCTGGCACTTACCTAAGATCCGCATGAAGCCGGGCAAAGGGCTATCCCTGGTATATGCTAAGAAAAACATACCTTATACAGCACCCACATCTGAACTTGCTGTTCAATAAGTTAGTATTTGTGTTATGTAGTCACAACTAGTATATTATTACGTTAAAATCCCCTAAGTTTCTCTGTTTATGACAGACCTTGGGTGAAAATGAATCCTGAAGAAACTGTTTCTCATCCAAACATGCGCAAAAATATGCAGTCAATGTGCAGCACGGTCAGCGACGACGTCTTCGAGGATGATCGGCGGCGTCATAGCTATTACTCATATATAGCATGACTATTTCGTTGTATCTATTTGTTCTTTGTAATATCTGTAATAAAACTGTTTGATTATCTACTTTGGATGCGTCATTATAGTACAATAACATGACGACGCTATCATCTTAGACTCTAAGCTCTAAGACTTAGAGTTTCAGCACTTTACTTTCAATGTGTCATCCTAAAAAAACGCCACCAGAATATTTTTGTTGGTGTATGATTCTGGGCACTACGAGTCGAAGAACAAACTGAGCAATTCATGCAAAGTTTCTTTATTTAGCTTAGTTATTCGTTGGCAGTCTCGTCTTTCTTTTTGCTTGGATCATTCCAGACGAAATTTCGGTGATTTAAAAAATAGATTCGAAAATATTCCGTCCAGAATGTATTGAAATATTTTCTCAAAATTCACATTTTTTGGGTGCTGTTGCGCTCCCCCCACCTTCGTTAAAGCCATTTTGGCATTCTAAATAAGCTGACTACTAACTTCTAGCTTGTTTGGCATAAGATCTTCTGCGAGAGGTCTTCGTTTGAGAAAAGGAGGTGTAGGGTTCTTGGTGTGCGGAACCGAATGCAGTGGGTCGTCGGTCGATTACGATTCCACAGAGATCCCTACCATAGTTGAGGGTTCAACCTAGTTATTGCAGGAGCACAGGTCAATTTCACAACTACACGACCTGACGGCTTGAAGTTGACAAGTCAAAGCAAGGCGAATTAAAGGCTCTCACCCAGTGGCGTGCAGAGGTCTGGTGATGCCCGGGCTGACTGCTTGATTGGATGCCCCCACCAAATTCTAGTATTGAGCAGTGGCGTACAGTGGTCATTGTTACTGGATAAACTCTGTTTGCGACGTCACAATATGACGTCATATTCACGTTTGCAAACTAACGTTTTGACGAAGTTTGTTCACACAACATGCATGTTCAGGGACGCCGGAGCAGAGCTAGGGAAGCAGTCCTGTCGCCCCGGGGGGCCTTTTGTGGGCTTAGTCCCTCCAAACAAAGCTCCAAGCCCTCCTAAATTGAATTATGAAGCACTATAAATCGGTGGAATTTATCAAATTTTAGAATGCCAAGCCCCCATGACCAGACGTAAAGTCCCCTGCTGAAAACGTTCTCGTGACGATTCTGTAGGGAAGGGGGAGCGGCAGTAAAACAGTTGAGCGCAATGGAAACTTATAAAAAAATCTTTACAAATTATGTTTGTTTCTGTTTATGAACAATGTTGACCTCAAAAATAATAAAAGAAGTTATAGAAAACCATTCTCAATTTTCTGGGTGCCGGAATAGCTGCAATAAATTGCTTCGAGTCGATTTTCTTAAACGATGAAATTACCTATGCTACTCAATGCTACTGTTATGAAAGGCAGTGGTGTTGGAGCTGGGGGTGCAGGGGTTGCAAGCGTATCTCCAAAAGTTTGATTTGCTGAAAATCTGGGCAAAAGCCCTGAAAATCAGCGTAAAAATGGCCCCCAACATTGTTTGACTTAAAAAAGCGGCGCCCAAGGTTTGCATAGAAACACATGAAGACTTTTTTCTAGAAGTTACACCAAAAAGAGGTCTTCATGATCTTTGTGGGAGAAAATTTGTAGGCAAAAGTTGCACAAAAAAACTTTTCAGGAAAGTTTGGGAAAATCCAGGCAAAATCCTTCGCATGCTAAAAATTTGCCTGCTCCTACACCTATGATGAAAAGGCACCTCCGCTCCCGTTGCCCCTCTTTTGAAAGGGCAGTTTGGGAAACGCCCTCGCCATGCCTCCATTCTCCGGCGTTCCTGTGCATATTATTCTACGTGCACTCTTTGCTCGTTGTTGTAAGCTACAATGTGTCACTGCAATGAACATAAATTATAGCGGTCTCCTGAGACAGAGCAGTTTGTGACTGCAAAAATATCCGCCAACGCGTTAAAACATGGGAGAACATCACGCTCGGTGCTACTGCAAAAATACAAGGCTGCGCGAATGTCTCGTCGTATAGCAATCGATCAGAAGGTATGAGGTTGGGATGGCAGACACCCAGGGTTGACACTTTGAAACTTGTTAAACTACGCAAAAATTTAAAATGCGCATGAGGTACGCAAGAACATTTTCGTTTTTTATTATATGGCTGTTATATGTACAATTACTAAGGGGAAAGAAAAGATACGGGCTTGTGTGAGCCTTATGATCAATCCGCCTGAAATGCCAACCAATGACGAAGCTCGAAACGCAGCACATATTGCAAGCACAGGTGCGCGACTGTATTAGCACAAAAAACGAAACGAGGATCTAGTGATGCATCATAAAATCAAATGGGACAGTTGTTAGGAGTTTTGAAATTTGGCTCAGAAATTCAATTAAGTATCCACAATTATCTTCAGTGTTGATGTCAGTGGATCCAACAAAAAAAACACCAGGTTTTTTTTAAGAAGCCCACTTAAAAAAAAACAATAAAACCCATGAAAAAACCCTCTCTTTACTTTTCCTTTGAAAAATGTACTATGAAGTGAAATGTAAAATAAGCAGCACACTTGTACAGTTAACTGCACATTTTTTTAATGAAACAAGCGAATGGCAACAAAATTTGAAGGACTTGAAAAAAAGACAAGAATAATCCCAACAGTTTGAGTAAATTCTACTGGTTATCTTCTTCAACTCTGTAAAATCGGTATAATTTAATCAATTTTTCTGCCCTCTCTGCATCCAAGCTGTTTCTGATGTTGGACCATACCAAACCATATGTTGAAAAAAAGTATATAGATGCTGAACTAGCTGGATATGAACATAAACTTGACGTGAAACTGCAGAGTTTGTGTGGGAGTGGCTTTATTCTGTTTGCTGTGCGCGTTCATGCCAAGCCTTACCACTGACCAACAACACTTTGTGAAAGCAAAGATGTGGTACATTTCTTTGCCCTCATATTTGAACGTCATAATACCTCGGCAATAATAAGTTATTATCGTGTAATTCTGAAACTGGTGATATTGCACGATGCAGTGAAAACAATTCAGAATGGATTTTTGTTTTTGTTTTTTAAAAAGAACAAAAACCTGTTTCTTTAAAAAAAAAACAAATAAAAACGTGGTTTGTTTTTCTTTAATCGGGTTTTTCTTAACCTTGACTGTCTTTCAATCCTTTTTGTGATTTTCTATTGATCTCACGATCTGGAACAAGTCACGTCACTATCAGTTTGATTGGGTGTGCGCCACATACTTACAGTATAGGTCCCTGGTATTGAAGAATGTGAGAACTACTGGCACTTGAATACGTAAAAAGTAGTGTTGACAACAAAACAAGTTTCGGAAAATGTAATCCATGTAACATGTATTAGTAGACTTACAATAGAAAAAAACACCTAGTTACAGCATTTAAATTTTTGTACTTTCATTCTTTGTATACCCCCCCTGCCTTGGATGTCCGGGGCCTCGCCCCGTTTGCCTCCCCTCTTCTGCACGCCACTGCTCTCACCACCTTGTCCGGTAATAAATTTCCAGTAGCACTCTAAGTTGATTGCTTCTTTCGATTATACTCCGATATACAACAAAACCTCCAATACACTTGAATGTGAAGTCAGAACAACGCAACGTTAAACGTTTTCGTGTACATTAACAGTTCAGTTTAGACCAGTGGTTTTCAAACTGGGGTCGCGAACCATTGTTGGAGGGTCGCGAGTAGATATTTTATGCGCACTGCTGCATTGAATTTGCTTTGTTCGAATTTGAGATGGGATCCTTGGGTTATAGTGGGTTGGCGTACAAAAAAGGCTGAAAACCACTGATGTAGATTAACGGTGAACAAGAGCGTTGAACGTTCACATGCGCAACAGAAAACAGCGACCAACTGCGGTGATGTAGGATTGCAGGCTATCGCGGCAACTGTTGATCTGCTCACAAACCCAGTACATTGCGTTGAACCACGAATAGAATAATACTTGAAATCACGCAGTAAGAATGCGCAAAACATCAAAGCGCTAATGTGTCACCTCTAGAGGCACAGTGCTCCGAAAAAAAACAACCTCTTGCCTTTAATTTTTACCGTGCCTGTTGTAAAGATATTCTACAGTTAAAATGACAAGTTTTCCAAGAGTTCTGTTTTTTGGCCGCTACACGTTTCAGCGACTCTGCCACTTCGCATACTGTCTGCTATAAGACAGTGCATGGCAGTTGCAGTACCGCCAGCGATTTCCAATTTAGAAATAAGTGCCATTTTCATAGCACACAGACGTAAATCAAAGGAAGCGAAATAACTGCGGTGACAACACAACGAACGAAGGTAGTTTGAGTGAAGGTGGATGAAAAAAACTGCGTAAACCGCTATTCCACGAACAATTTGTTGTTTTATGTAAAAGTACAGCATATGAAGTTTCGATCTTAAAAACATCGAAGTTCTTTTCAATCTGTGTGGAAGAATCTTTAAAAAAGGAAATATGCTAACCCAACTGTCGGAATTTTACACTTAGGACCAGCATTATGTGCATTCAAGTAGTTTATTGTTAAGATATAGCACAGCAATGCGGTAGCAATCACTGCTAGAACATATCCGTAACTACGACGCCGATAAAACTAAAGTTATGTAGTCGAGATTCCCTAAAAATTGGCTAAATCCAACATATTGTTACCATGAATAAGATGAACACATGATAAGGGTTACAAAGTAAGAATATGATATACAAAAACAGGCGATTGACTGAAAACCAGGCAAATGGTTTATCGCGCTTAGTGGGTATTGGTAATAGAAGTATTTAGCTTATAAGAAACTGTAACGTAAAAATCTGATGTTATCTGATGTTGAACAAGGCACCAACCTGACGTTGATGAGACTGATCCCAGTGGCAACGCTGCTCGCCACTGCAGTGCAGCATTCACTGCGAAAGCAACCGCGTGGCTATAGGCGCAAGCAAGCGGAGATGGCGCTGCAGACCACCCGTGACACTCCGCAGGGCCGGTGTTAGCAGGTGCGGGGTCCGATTGGAGACACTTTTGCGGGGCCCCACTTAGTGGTGCGTAGAAAGTTTTGGGGGGTGCATGAAGTCATAATGGTAGAAATCGGTATAACACCTGCCTGTCACTGTATACTTTACACGTGAAAAATAGTGACAGTAATATCCACCGAATAGAGCGTCGATTAAATGAGTACAAACCGTTTATTAGAGCAGGGTTTGAATATCGAGAAGCAAAAAATTATTTTCGCTTTAACACTGAAGTCAAAGCAATGGATGTAAACGACATTTTCGTAGACGTTTCGGTAACTTCCGCTACCATCATCAGTACATTAATAACACTGAAGTCATAATGATATAAATCTGTGATGTTAAAAGACGAGGACTGAAAGGGCGACGCTAAGACCTCTCCAGCAGAGACTTCAATGAACAGCGCCGCAACAATAAATAAATATGTAACTTGATTGTAGAGCTTCCAATAAGTTTAAACCTACTTTTTAATTTTTCAAAACAGGTAAGTTCTGTACAGTAGCCTTATGCGTCCATGAAAATTATTCCACTTTCCACCTTTTCAGAATATTTGCAACTTTCGATTTATTAGGCTATAACTAAGAAATTCCGAAGCCAATCTGCAAGATTTATGCCATAATCCAGGGGTTACCAAATGTTTCTACCCGAGGGCCAAATTCGCGACTGCCTGGTCACTGGGGGACTGGACACAGTGCGAAGTCAACAAAAGACAGGCAGCAGCCAGTCCTGTATTGCACTGCGGTCCACGCTCGGAAGCGTGGTGCCTGAAAAGTTGTGCAAAGCGTTTGGCGGACTGGATTAAATTGGTCGGCGGGCGGCATGCGGCCCGCGGACCGTAGTTTGGCCCCCACCTCTGTCATAATCCTTGCTTCGGTAGTAATTCATGATGCAATTTTCACCACAACAACATCATGAGGATCACTTCACTTGAGCCAAATTGTCACTTCTGTTACTACTGTTAGTAATTTTGTGTTACTTTTTGAGGAACCGTTAGTTTTTACACACCTGAAATAGTCATTCATAACTAAAACTAGGTTTATTTCAATAGTTTTCGTCAATCTCGGGTTGCCTCATCAAATCTCTGCGAGAGAACGTGAACAACGCTTGTAAAAGACTGATGAAGCAGCACACATTTGCAATTACGAACTAAACGGTGCTTTCAGAATACAAGCAATAGTAATTACTGAAATATCAACAACTATTGAACCGTATTTTGCAACAACTATTGAAACTTGACCTGATAAAAATGAAACACTTTTTCAATGAAACAAAAAATAGCTTCAAAACTTAAGCCCTCTCTGCCTTAACAAGATGCTATGCAAAAATTTGGCTATACATTACTGAAGATTTGCAATAACCATTCCTACCAAAGAATTTGATGAGGGTGAAACCGCGCGGTTCACTTAGATTTTGATTTTCATTGGCAGGGGATCCCACGCTTAAAAATAATATGGGGCCCGCCACGGTTATTCTTAAAGTTTGACCTTGTTGACTGCAAAGATATTTTGAGAGACCGCAACTGTTTTATCGGAATACCGAGGTGACTGTAAAGCAAGGTTTTCGTGTATTTTGAGAGACCGTTGGAAAAAATTGAGAACCGTTATGGCCTCTCAAAACACCTTAAAAACACTGGGCCCCACGCCGGCACTATACACAAGCAGCTTTGATAGAAAGTGTAAATTTGTGTTGATTAGTACGCGTGGCGCGGGGCCCAATTAGAAGAAATCGTTCAAATCGGCTTAAAACCGGCCCTGCCACTCCGAAAGGAGTGAAAAAGGTAGTACAACTGAGCTGACCGACATACCTAGCTAACAAAAACTTACCTGACATGGACTCTACCAGGGTTGCGGAGTCGGAATCGTAAGGAGTCGGAGGTTTTTGGACGGAGTCAGAGTCGGAGCCGCAACAACACTGGGAGTCGGAGTCGTATTTTTTGTCCAACTCCGACGTCCCATTGGATCATTTTTTACATCACACTCCTAAATTGGGAATTCCTGTTGAAATGGTACAATTTCTTTTGAATCTTTTGTTGAAACAGAGATTTCTTGCTGACCATCACGATTTCTATTGATTTTAGCAGCCAAATTTCATTCCCTTTATGTTAAGGAGTCGGAAGTTTTGGAAAGGTCGGAGTCAGGAGTCGGAAATTTTGGACAGTCAGAGTTGGAGTCGGAAATTTTGGAAGGTCGGAGTTGGGGTTGGAGTGGGATATTTCACCTCCGACTCCGCAACCCTGGGACTCTACTAACATGAACACTTTTGCAAAATCAATTCAAATTTGGACAATACCAGTCAAAACGTATAAACTTTACGTACTGGAATCTGAAGCAGTCAAAATCAATATTCTGCCTGTCAGCAGATTACTCTTACAGGTCGAAGTGTTGAAGTTGTAATAGGTCAGACGTTCTGAAAATTTTCGCTTGAAAATCACTTCAGTTATTTGCTTGACACAATCACTCACATTTGATGTCTCATGATCGCATGCCAAAATGCATCATAAAATGTTGTAAGTTTAACACTACTTTGACACCACATATCTTATGTTTACCACCACATGTTTTATGTGAAAAGCAAAGAACTTGAAAGCAATTGCAAATTTCAGAATTTCACTGTCTGTTTCGGTGGGTTTTAAAATTTTGCGGAATTTGACCAATCAGTGGTGTAGGAGCTGGGGGTGCAGGGTGTGCAAGCGTACTCCCAAAAGCTTTGCTTTGTTGCAAATTTGGGCAAAATTTCAAACATTTTGGGCAAAGAAGTTTTGACATTTTTTAACAGTATTACTGAAATTATACTTCTTCCTTATTGAGTGTATAAATAAAAGTTTATGTCATACAAAACACGATAAAAATATATAAAATCAACAAACTGTTCTGGTAGCTTTGTTTCATTTTGTGAGAGTTGATGAGTAACTGGCTCACTTGAAAGTTTTGGCAAAAGAAGGCATTTCATTTATGTGCTCCATCAATTGTACTCTGAGGTAATCGAGTATACTGCAGGGCACCTACTTCATATTAGAGTCCATGCCTGGTAAGTTTTTGTTAGCTTTTGGTCTTTAATTTGACAGAAAGCTTTTGTTTTTAATTTGACTACAGCAGGGGTGGGCAATTAGCAACTCGCGGCTGTCCCGTGGAAGGATTCAGGAAAAATCTTCAAATGTGAAGATCTCCAACTTATCACAGTGTTAGTGCTGAAGCTAATTTGAAACGAGATTTGCTTCTATTTCTATTGATTTGGTTCAATTTCCATTAGAAGGGACGGTCCTCCTCTAAACGCGGCCTTCTCAAAGTGGCTCCCGAGCCAAATTAATTACCCACCCCTGGACTAAAGTGTTTGGATAAATATATTTTTCCAAATTGTTTGTTGCATTTATGTGCTGTCGGAAGACAAACACTCAATGTTGTAAAACTCACGGCATAGTCATAACATAAATGCTATGATCTCTTAAAGTAAGTAAACTCTCCACAATGGAGGTAAGCAAGGAATCGATCGGCAAAATTTTTGATAGGAAATCGATCTCACGTAAAACTAAGCATCCTCAATCCTAAAACCTTATCCAAATAAAAGATTTTATTCTCTGTTTAGTTATAGGTTTCTGTTATAAATTTCAAGTACCAAATTTTCTATTTTCAAGTGTATGGCAACTCAGCAGAGGAAATTATACTGTACCGACAGCTAAAGAAAGTTTTTCAGGGAAAAAGTTTGTCGCATAAACGTTTTTCTGGCAAATATGTGGAAAGTTGGGAAAAATATCTTTGCACCCTCAAAAAACTTTCCTGTTTTTATGTACAACGACAATGTAGACCTCCATTGAAAAGATTGGACAAATTTAACCTACCGAAATAAGACCATGAATCTATATGAAGATATATAACTTTTAGAAATTCAAGCAATTTTTGTCGTTCAGTTTTATGCAAGCTGAGCCAGAAGATTGATTTCTTGTAAAAAGCTTTATGCTCTACCACAGAGTTTGTCCAACCGTTTTGAATGAATGGCCACAACTGTTTAGCATAGACGTTCTTAAACTTTTTCAGTCGTGCCCCCTTTGGCGTTAGTCATTGATTCTCGCGCCTCACCCTGACCCCAAAACCAAATACAAGAATCAGAACAATTTATTTGCCATTATCCTGCTCAATAGGAAGAGTGCAACTGTTTTTTGGAAACTAGTAGTTTGCTTCGAGGCTTTGTAGAAGACAACACGCATCGCAAATTGACCTCATTCCAGTTTGTTTTTGTCCTCTTTGTTTTGATTATGGCGTTTATAGTAAAATGACAATAAACTTACGAATGACAAAAGCAATGCATTTAATACTTTTCAGCAATATGTCCCTGCCATACTCGCCCTCCCCCAGTGCCGGATTAACAATAATAGCAAATGTAGCAATTGCTACGGGCCCCGCGGTCCTTTGCTGTTAAATTTGTTCTTTTTTATACGCAAAGGTGGGTGTTAGAATTTGGGTACCCGAGGAAAACTCTCAGAAAGGGGGTCCTATATTTTACACATGCTACGCAGAAACTGAATTCACTGAAAGCAAGTTAAATTTTTCATTTGTCTCAGAATTTGCTTCTGCGTGAAGGTCAATTTCACATTTTAAATTGTTTGTAGTCATTTGATTTTAAATTTTCTTTGTCTACACATTGAAGTTGTTGAGGTGCCCCTTTTGGCACATTTGCACAAAATTTTTGCTTTCATATGACAAACATATGACTTGCTTCTGAGCTTATCAATTATGGCTGTAGAGTGATTAATGAGCTTTTTAACTGTAACGGATGTGCACCAAACCGCCGTTACAGGAGGGGGATAAACTGCTCGCGCGAACTCCCGTCTCGTTGACAAATACGCTCGCCACAACTGCCAATGGTGGTCAAGATTATAACAACGCACACACTCAGGAGAGTCACGAAAACAGTAAAAGGACAATTGTAGCTCCTCGGGTGCACAGCGAATCTGCAACACACAGGTGCACCAGTCAAGAACACAGAGCCGTCAACCACTCTTCGGCCCACCGACGTTGGTTACTGTCCAAGCAAGTAACTACAACAGTCTACTCACAACTGAGTGGCCATTAAGAAACAATTAAAGTCACAGCGTTCGACTCACCGAAAACTGTTTCTCAAGCACGCTTGACTACAGAGCTGCACTTGTCTCAGCAGTTACTTCACCCGTCTACAAGTTTACAACTCTTATTGCTTATTCAAATAGAAGGCTCAGTTAAATATAAATCTTAGCAGCCACGAAGCTTCCTGCCTCAAGGTCTGCGCCGCAGAAAAAGCTACATGTGGCACCAAGATATTCCTCCGCGTAGAACACGTCACGTAATTTCAAGCGTCTATAACAGAACAATACGATTATGACGCACCAATGGACATTACTAGGAACATGGCGGAGCGCAGAGAACAGAAAATCATGCATTAACAAAACAATGCAAAAAGTAAGTGCGACACTCTCAAAGGGGGGCCCTCACAGCATCTCTGAAAAAGAGGGAACCCAGGTGACCGCTTCGTTTGCCTCCCCTAATATCCACCCCTGATTAATGTATACAATTTTTTCAGTCGAACAAGTTACTATTTTGCTAAATTTGCCATAAGCAATTAAGCAAAGGTTTTCATTTGAGTGCTGTTGCATTAGACTACTGTGATTTGCAAATTAAAGTATTTTACAATTATTTGCAATATTATGGGACCACTCAAGCAATGAGGCCAAATTGCAGCAATTTCGAGATATTGCTTGATTGTAGTGCTATGAATGGCATTTAAAAAATCTTATTCTACTAGGAGTCTTCTTTTACAAATGTAAAAAATGATTTGCGTATTTTTTATTCTCATGTTAACCAACTGTAGTGGACAACAGTCGTTTTTTAAACCTAGGAGCACCATTAGACAAAACAAGCTGAATAGCCTGATTCTAAAGAGCATAGGGCATGGACGTCTACGTGAAATAGACGCTACCAGTATCATAAACAAATCCGTTATGGCAAAACCTAGAGCAGGGCCACCAACATGGTGCACGTGGGCACTAGGTCGCCCGCACGGACCACGTGGGTCGTCCGCGGGCTTGTTCTGACAATAATATAAACATGATCAATGTTCTGACAATAATATAACTAATATAGACATGATCAGTGTCTATCTTTAATTTTTATTAATGATAACATAATTGAGCAAATTTTTATTTCAAAAGTGTGTGTCAAACTGGTAGCCCTTCGCGTAAATCTGCACCAAAAAGTAGCTCTCAGTTTCAAAAAGGTTGGTGACCCCTGACTGCGAGAATGCCAAAGGTTTGCTGCTTTTGACAACCAACTTCGAGCCTTCGACACTTATACTGTCTAGGCATAGCAATGATTAAATTTGTTGATGTGTCTGGAAACATTAATTACTGTCTCTATGCTGTGTTTGTGAGTTTTACAGTGATGTATTTCTTCTTGGTAAAAAGATACGTATATACGTCTTTGGTAAAAAAGATAGGTGGCACATAAAGTCCACCAGTTGCTATTTAACAATAGGTATTACGTTCTTACGAAATTCAGTATGGCTTATGGTAGTCACATGGACGGCTACTCAGGCCCGTCGCCAGGATTTAGGAGCAGGGGGGCCAAAAACCAGGAAGGGCCAAAATCCAGAAGTGGGGGCCACATTTTTGAAATAACAGTAATGGATATGTGTAGCAACCGGGGACCCAAAATGAAATGGGGAGGCACCGATTTCAAATGGGGGGGCCGGGCACCACTAGCCCCCCCGCTGGCGACGACCCTGCGGCTACTGCATTTACGATTTAACAGTTGTTCGCTTGTTCGAGTGTATTTTAAACTCAGGGCCCCTTGCTGTTAATATGCTACAGGCCCCGCGCTAGCTTAATCCGGCACTGCCCTCCCCTTGTCAACTTTTCACGCCTCCAAGCGAACTTTACCTCTTATTAAATTGTGCTATCTGCGTATAAGCTGCAACACAACACGCGTACGAAAGGTAAGGAAACACATGGCTAGTCCTTACAATAATTATTTGGAGGTAATTGGCGTCAGATAGTTTTCCAGTTTTATTGACAGCAATTATTTGAGAACGACGTATTTCCCAGTTTTTTACGTGCTGCAGCTTGTGTATTGATACATTCCTTTCAGTCTTGAGTTTGCTTGCTTTCTCTGCTCTTGCTTTAGCCTTTCAACTTTTCACCTGTACGCACTGCTCGCAGATTTCGTGACTCGTGTATGTTACGTCAAATCGATTTCCTAACATATCTGCTGATTTCCTAGAAAAATATGTTGATTGATTAGACTTCGCTGCCTTTGTGGAGACTAATTACTTGTGACAAAGAACGTTTGCAGTCATTCCATTTGTCTATGACTGAAAACATGCTATAGGAAAATGTCTCTTGGATCTTATTTTATACCGATGTGGTTGGATTTTTACTTTTGGCGAAAATTATCACGCAAGTCATTTGGAAAGAGACGGTGAGCCAAATGTGGCCGGTGGGCCGTAGATTGGACACACCTGCTCTGCCACTTCTGAATTTACAAGAGTTTCCCGCCTCGTTCATTCATTTTCGCACTCGTTTTTGCTCAGCGGAGGGGCGCATGGGCAGCACCTCTAGGAGGACTAGAAATACCTCACGATTTTCAGCAATCTGTAATAGTTCTACCGGCTCCACAACAAGATGGGACCAAGCCAGATCAGAGGTGTAATAACGTCACCTGGTCCTTGGTCGACTTCTGGGCCGCTTTTCCTTAGGTGAAGCCAGGTGGACGTGCCTCACCAATCTTTCCGAGACATTCTGGTCACGTGTCCGAACCATCGTAGTTGGGATCTCCTGTTCGGAAGAGAAGTGGCTCGACATTCAGGGCTGCGGTATCCAGAATGGCGAAAAAATTGAATCAATTAGCAAATTCAACTTCGCCGCGTTTCGGGAGACCATAGTTACTTGACAACAGATATGTGCAAGTCTAAATCATCGTTAAGTTATAAAACGAGTCAGGTCGGCTGATTCCTCGAAAGCTTGCAGCAAACCTAGAACTTTCTTAACTGTCGACATTCAGGGTCTTATAAAATTCACGGTTGCACACTTTGTCAAGAAGTGTCAAGCCGGAAACTCTTCGCAAAAATCCCATCTCTGCCGTTTGTATTTGAGATAGTATTATTTCAGTCATTAACCAAGATTCATGACCATAGGTTAGTTTGCCGCTGAACACCCTTCCAAAAAGTTTGAAAAAATTTACAATTAACAATTTTTGCTTTGACTTCGACTGAAGCAACTGGCAATATAGAAGCGAGACTGATTAAAAACGAAATGCTTGTTTTCTGCAGGCAGCATAGATTAATGCTGTATTTAGCGGTTGATTTGCTTTTTTCCAAGTCTCTTCTTTATGCCTTTGTCGATAAAGTGGTCGGGTGTACGATAGTGGTTATAATCATAGGCGTACGAGAAGGCATTTTACGGGAGGGGGCGGAAAAAATTTGCCCTGAAAATAACAATTTGCCCTGAAAATAACAGTTTGCCCTAAAAATAAACAATTTGCCCTGAAAGTAACTTTTTAGTTTAATCCGAATGGGGCCTGAAACCTTATGCAAATCTTTTCTTACAGTTGAATTTATGTAGAACGACTTCCTCTGTAACGTTAATTCGCCCATAACGTTACATTTTGTTTGGTCGCAATGGCATCTTTTATATGCATTTCAATTCGCTTATAATGTCAATTCAGCAATAACGTTCTTTATGCAATCCCCTAGAGATACCGTCATAGGCAAATTCTGTAGTTACCTTGCTTGTTAACTCAAGGGATTGAAGTTCCTTGCGTGTTGTGTTCTCCCAGACAAGAAACTTTACGGTAATTGCTTT
>JGI24158J21664_10000164_pt1 | contig 48442 bp, 31 predicted proteins | sample Ectturendosymbi3_FD_21664 | JGI IMG/M metagenome (IMG submission 21664) | reverse complement strand
CGTAATGTGATTGTTTCGGTATATGTTGCATCTACTGTACCAAGCACCAAATGAACAAATGTTTCTTTCATCGTTTACAAAATGTCTTCGCGGGCCGGATGAAATGGCTGCGCGGGCCGGATGTGGCCCGCGGGCCGTAGTTTGGAGACCCTGCTCCAACTGAACACTTCTGAAACAAAATGAAATATATGCTAATCACAAACATTTTGACACAAGTGACACAGGTCACTTCAAAATAAACGTAAACACTGTTGCAACCTCTCGGTTGGCATTGCGTTGAATGTGCGATTCACCACGAACGGGATGTGCACGAAGAATAACCCCCATATATACGTGGCGCGAACAAGCAATAATAGAGTGATCTCGTCGGGTGATCTCTTGTTGCTTGCTGCCACAGTGTGAAGCTTTGCGCACTTGCCGCTCGGGCTTTCCGATCGCAACAAAACGGTACTGTGACCAGGATGTGAAGGTCGTGCCAAGTGCAACCTTCACACAACGTACGTGCGATCGGTGCGGTTCGTTGTAAAAAGGAGGGGATGTTGTTGCAGCCTCTCGATTGGCGTTGCATTGAATAAGCGATTCACCACGAACGGGATGTGCGCGAAGAATAACACCCGTATATACGTGGCGCGAACAAGCAATAATACTGTGATCTCATCGGGAGATTTCTATTGTTGCTTGCTGCCACAATGTGAAGCTCTGCGCACTTGCCGCTCGGGCTTTCCGACCGTAACAACAACACCAATCGTAGAAACTACCATGGAACGAAATTTGAAGCCGTTGCGTTGTGCTATATCGACGTGTTGGTGTACTACACAAGGTCAAGCATTATGTGGGTAACCAATCACTTCGAGTATTATACCACAGCTTAGTAAATTCACGAGTACAATACGGATTTATTGCCTGGGGAAGAGCAGCTTCATGTCATCTACACTCTACGGCCAATATTGGTTGTTTCAAATCGCGCGATGAGGTGTTTGAACACATCTGGAATTACGACTTCTGAAGTTACAAGCATTTGCAAAACGCAAGAAATTCTGCAACTAAACGATATTAACAATCATGAAGTGAGCAAGTTTATGTGCAAATACAGTAAATCACACCTGCCGTCTGCTACATTTAATGATATTTCAAGCTCATCACACGCGTTCATCCGAATAATACGACGCAAACTAAAACTCGGCAATTTGTGCTACCGAAGGCGCATTCAAACTCAAATACGAAAATGTTGCGCTGCAGCTTGCATCCTCTCGGTTGCGGCGGCGTAGAATGCGTGATACACCACAAATGGGATGTTCGTTAAATAGCACCCCTATGTCACTGGAGCGCGCGAACAAGCAGTAACAGAGTAAGCACGGCGTGTGATCTCTACTATTGCTTGCTGCCACAGCATGAAGCTTTGCGCTTGCTGCTTGGGCTCACCGATCGCAACAGTCGAAGTACAATGCAACAAAAATCTGGACCTGGAACGTTTAACTCTTCGGCCATTTTTTTTCCGAACTTATTTGCACAAATGACACAGTCATCCATAGTCACTCCTCTCACTGGCACGAATGGACAAACGTCCATGGCTCCAAACCTGGGATGCGCACCTGAACAAACGCATACAGATTGAAGTCAGAAAAATATTACCTCACTTTGTGATTGTAACATAAACAAACGATTATCTAGTCTCTGTGGTTCACAGAAACTCTGTTGCGCAATGGTCAGATGTCGATTTTTTACATGTATATTTTCTCAGGTTTATTTAAGAAAAATGTTAGTTACCCGTCATGGACCTGTAGGGACCCGATTTCTCTGATTCTAGGGACCCGAATCGGGTCACTAAAACACCTTAAAAAAACTTGATTTTCTGTTTCGTCTTACCTTAGATGTTATTGACAACTTAACATGTCACAAACAACTGTTTTCAGGCTCCTGCCTGCCATCAGTCACCGTAAAAAGTCGATAAGCATTATAACATCAATTGTTTCAAGATCACGTGAATATTATGTATAAGACACGTGTATATTATGATATAGCCACAAAAAGGAACTTAAACTGTATAATCATTTTAGTTTACAGCTTTAAAAACTGTTAAATAGAAAAATACCTACAGGTACCTTTGTGTTTTGCCATGTCAATGAAGTTATAGGCAACTCTTGCTGCATTTAGTGCACCACTCACAACAGCTTCTGGATGGCCCACAAAAGAAAAAACTGTTCTGTTGGTTGATTCCCCAGCATCAACATCCAATACTGAGCAACCATCAGTACCACTTATGGACTGCTGAATAGAGCTGATAACCTGCATTCAAACCACATTTAAGTTACCTGCAAATATAGCTCGCTTGCCTGAAGGTGACAGATTTCACAACTGTTGCTTTCATAGAATGGTTAAATAAAATCCTAAGTTAGCCACAAATTTTTCCAGTAAAAGTTACAAAACGTTTACAGTGGTTTATGCAGCATCTAACAAGTCTAGTTTGCATCCCTGTTCAACTCTTGAGTATTTAAGCTATTAAGCCCATGAATATACGTGTTGGTAAAGATTTTGCACCAGTTTTTGTCATCACCTGTCACTCAACATATCCTTTGAAGTGCTACAGTAACTTTGCTGAAACAAATTAATGCTGCTAAAAGAAGAAAACAATGAAATACTTATACCATATTTGATTCCAAAATAGTATTAAAGAAGTCAATAACAACCACATACTCAACAAAGGATTCCTTAGGACAAATGCAACTTTTACATAGATAAAGGATCTTCAAAGAAACTGAACATACGTTTGAAAATACAGTAGAATCGAAACTATTAAACAAAACTGAATGTTCATCTGTACCTCATGATTCTGTCCCTCTGAGAAGTTGGGAACACAAAGTATTAGCTTGTCCATGAAAAACACACAAACAGCTCCCCTAAGCAAGTTGAATTCAACACCAAATATACGAAAATAAAATTGAACAAGCAGCAAACGAAAAAAACTGTTAACAAGGTCAGTCATTATAAATGTTGAAAAATGTACACAAGGTGACAACAGCAATGAGAACTGATATTCCAAGCTCTCAATTTACTGTTGTGTGGGTAATGAAAATCAACATATAGTCGTGAAATATTTAGTATGTTCAGTTATCAAAAACAATGTGCCATTTTTTGCATTGCATCTGTCTCAAAAAAATGATTATGTGGTTTTAGCCATTGCATGGCAGCATTGATCAATACAAGAAACCAAGTTAGGAGCTTCATGTCTAAAAGTTCTGTTGGTGTATGAGATAAAACGTAAAACAGATATAACGTAAAAACAAATACAGCCAATGTTTCGTTGACAGTGCAGTCAACTTCATCAGGGACCACTCTTGAATTAGCCTGGTGTCCTTGGAAATCGCAAGTAAGGGGCTTGCATTTGTAACAATTTACTTCATTTCAAGTTAATATCTTTGGCTCCAGGTGGATTTTCCCTTTCAAAGGTATAATTTGCCCACACTGGGCAAGTCTTTGCAGCTCCATAACTCACCAGCCAATTGAGCTAGAGGGCTGTTCAAACCCTCAAAAGATGCGGCAAGTCTTTTAGTTTGCATTGCAAAATAAATTGGAAAGCTTTAGATTTGGGTTTTTGTGGGTGACATCATAAGTGGGGTAGGTTTTGGCATTTTTGGCCAAGGTCATATAGCCCTGGGCCCCAACCACAAGAGCCAAGCTTTTGACTCAAGTTTTTACTGGAAACTAGTCTTTAAAGCCCTTGATTGGCTTTCTAGCATTTCTGGTTCCAAAGTTATAGCCCAAAGAACAAAACCAAATTTGTTTTTTTTGCCCAAATTTTGTTTTCTTTTTGCTATAACTTTTGAACCTAGAGTTTGATGATAAAAGCATTACATTTAAGCAGCAGCTGCCTCCTTTTTTATTTTGCCTTTTAACATGTTTTGTGCAGTAAAACTGAAAAATTGCTTGCCAACTATTACATTTTTGGTTGCTGAGGACCCAACAAAATAGCCAGCTTCATCAAAGTGTGAAGAGGAACACAGGTGTTCATTGATAACCCTTGTATGAATTTGTGCTGGCATACATAATGTTCTATTAAACAACATTTTTGTTACGATCCTAACCACAGATGATTTTATGACAAAATGATACTGCCCAGTCATTTACATTACTACCATAGAAAACAACTTTTTGAAAAAAATGACACACACAATGACAGTGATTGAAAATTACAGATTTACAAGTAAGGCAGGAATCAAACAAAACAATTTTTTTTAAATTGCTATCATAGGTGGGGCTTTTAATTTATGACATTGCAGAAACACATGATCATAATCCAAGCAGTTTGAATGAATAACATAACTATGATTAAAATGAGAAATATTACAAGCTACAAAAGCATTTATTATAAGCATGAGGATCAGTTTGCACTTTGCAGGCTATGTACAAATTTGTACAGCCACCACTGAACTCAATATCTGTAACTTAACCAATATTTAAAATGAAATACAGAACTTTGTTAACTTTCAACACTTAAGAGAAGCAGAAAGTTTCTAGAAACATTATAACCATCATTGGGATGGACTGACTTGTTGCTAGAACTGACTTAAATGTGGAGATACCCAAAATTTTCTGCATACACTTTGTCATAAAACTTCCACCAAAATATGAAAATAAATGCATCACTTTATATAAAAAAGCAGGCATGCAGATCAGTACCAATATTAGTGATATGCAATTTGTTTTGAAGACATCTGAGCAGATACATTTATACATGACGAGAGGACTAAATATATACATGTATGACATAGGCTGTCTTTCAGCGCATTCTGCTAGTTCAGTGGTTCTCAAAGTGGGTGGAATTGCCCCTTGGGAGTGATTTTGAGGGGAAAGGGATCTAAAAAAACAAAGGGGATAATAGGGGGATAAAAATGTTTAACCACTAATTGATCATTTAGGTTAACTTAATAGCCTACTATTATGACTTGTTATTTTCTTGCAAATTTTACTTTACTATGATAATCAGCAGAGGTTGTTGCTAAAGCCATTTATTCAACTAAGTACAGCCTGTGCACCAGTCAAAAAAATCAGCACGCATAGACGTTATTTATATATTGAAAATCGATTTGGCCATATAAATCGTGTATTTGGTACTTTTTCGCCAGATAAATAATGAATTTGGCCATATAAATCAATAATTTGATACTGATGCTCACGAAACAAGGAGAGTTTTCAAGTATTAAAGCCATTTATCTGTTAAATTTTTGCTCTGGATGGTCTATGTGCCCAGCTACAGTGTGGATTATTTTCACAAGAATTCCAAATGTAATATTAGAGTCATAATACGATTGCTTAGTTCAGCTATTTAGCAGCTTGGTTAAGCTATTTAATACTTTCTTTAAATACTATCCTTTAAAATCAAGCTTGGGGGGTGAAAACAACATGTTGAGAGTGAAAAGGGGGTGATGGAACAAAAAAGTTTGAGAAACACTGCTAGTTGATATCCTCCAAATATAAACTGAATTAGAAAACACAAACAATGAAAATATAAGTTGCATGGCAGTGACAGAATCGCACAGACTATGCGGATTAAGGTCCAGCAAGATTACAAGAGCAGGAAACATGTTAGACAAAACACTTTATCAAACTTTGTCAATTTTCAGCTTTCACAACAATCTATGTATTTACTCAAAACTTAGCAATGAACAGCACTGAACTAATATAACACAAATAGAATCTTGCACTACACCCAAATTTCAAAAAACTATCTGTTGAAACTCAAACTTTGCTGATATTTTATCTCATACATGAATTTTTGCTCTGGTATCATAAGTATTACTGCATGTTTCTTGTGATTAACCAATTTAACTGAAATTGGTATTCATATAATTTTAAGCAATTAAAAGTGGGTCAACAAGACAAACTTTTATTTTTGATATAGTAGTCCCCGCTTATTAAACCCACCTGCTTAATAAGCCCAAAATTGTCCAGTCTGGAATAACCCCATTTATTCCTGTAATAAAAAAACTTGCTTTATAAGCCCAAGACTCCACTTAATAAGCCCAATTTTCAAACTCATTTGCTTAAAATTGGGTGAAAAAGTGTAGCAACTCACACTTCCTTGTCTTGCTGTCAAGGGCTTCACAGTTTGTTACGCTGCTGACTTAGTTCTTAATTCAACCGCTTCATCACAGGTCGTTTTTTGTGGCGTAACTGATAGTGATACACAAGATAACTGGTGCTTTGCAGAATTTATTCTCAAAAGGGCAAAGAGATATACAGACATAGCCTTATAAGAAACTTAAGATTTTATAAAATTACCTAGTACTGCCAAAATGCAGTCAACGTGCTGCCACCAAACAACTCAACAAGAATTTGAAAAGTTGAACAAACAACGCAACGTGATTTTGAAAAACAAAATGCATGAATTTGAAAATATAAAACAGCCATGTTTGACATTTTCAACGCCACCAACAACCAATGAGGTAACTTTTGATGTTTTTTGCATGGAAATGATTGTTTTACAGTAATGAACAAAGAAAATTCTTCAACACCTGTGAATATTGTGTACAGTGTTAATAGATTTAGCAATGTTTGCAATAGTACGGTTGGCTATACTCATTTATGTGCATGAGATTGGCAAAAACTTGTCCCCCAGTTAATAAGCAAGCCCAAAACCATCCAGTCCTGGGGTTGGCTTAATAAGCAGGGACTACTGCATTACCAAAACAAGCTTGTTTACTAACTGTTCAGCACCATAAATGTGAGAACCTCTGCACACAGTGCAACCCCTTTGCAATATCATCACTTTTCTATGCAAATTGATCACTTACAATCAACATGAGACAGGCAAGTTTTTACATGGCCTGAATAAGATTCTTTCAATGGGTAATTGAATCGGTTGTCAGTGGTTCAACTTCACCTTTTGTATTGTGAACTGCTGTCCTCATGATTCTGGATTTCATTAATTTAACTACTTTTGATGGTTTGACTCATTGGCTAAATCTACAAACTACACAGAAAACAACAAAACATTTTGCTCTCATAAGAAGCCAATTTATTTGATAAGCAGCACACGCTAAATACAACTTCATAACACGGAAATATGTTATACTTCTCATGGCATCATACAACATCAAGAGAAAATGAGTCCTTAATGCCAACTGTTTTGATGACCTTTTTCTTGAAAAAAATTCACTGTCATTGAAATGAATACAGGTCTCACCAGACCAATGCAAGTAAAAAATCAAAACGAAACAGACAAGGTAAGAAAAAAGTGACAACCAACAGCTTGCAATTCTCATATAGACCAGCAATTACAATAACATGCTACCTTCACATCATCATTCTAGCATTTGATTGGCTTATTTTATTTAACACTAATATTTTCCTACGGTTACAATTCGCTTGCAGCATTTTTGAAAAATCAAGTGATCAGATGATATTCTATAATAATGCATGAGGAAGGATTAAGTCATCAAACTAAGTTTGGTGGAACAGGAACGATAGCATGCTGATTTATTCCAAGAGGATTGAACAAAGTAGAAGTACCATGAAGTTGCTGTGAAACTTCTTCTTCGCCTTCTTCAAGAGCCACATCTGATGGTGCTTTAGTTAAAAATCGATAAATTCTTCTAAGATTCTGTCTCAGTTCACCATCTTCCAATGACTTTATTTGTTCCGTAAGGGACTGAAGACAGTCTTCAATAAGCAACGCAGTGGTTGGGGAAAGTTTGGGAAGGGGTTCATTTGCAATGGCACAAGCAATATACTTATAAGCAGCATCATAATCAGGCTCAGGCAAGTTTCTGTTTGCTTGGGATTTGGATGAAGGCTGGGAAATCTGTTCCTCTGTTGCAACAAGCACAGATGCTTTTATTTGCTGTTCCACAATGCCATAATCTGGAGACACTGCATCAAGTAGTTCAACCCATTTGTCAATTGGGACACTGTACTGTCTCCTTTGCTTTTCAATGCGACAAATTTCACGACGAATATAGTACTTTACCTCTTCCAAGCAAACATGTTCTGGCATATCAGCATGAATAGCCTTAATCTGATCATCAGATGGGCCATCACTCCCAAAGAAATTTTTTCCCATAACATGTGCAAATGCTTTTTTGAAGTGTTGTCTATCTTCAACTGGCCAAAACTGTGTTCTGATGAAGGTGTGGTTTGGTGCAAATGGACCATGCAAATGTAGATTTCTTTGTAGTTTGTGTTTTCTCACAGCATAACGATCACGTTTCCCATTAGATTTTCCTGGAGAAGCCATACTTTTGTGGTAGGTACTTTGGCTCTGCTTCAGATCACAATCATCTAAACCAGTTACAAATTGAAGAAAGTGCAAAATTTGCCACTACCATAACAGAAACCAAATCCTGTTGCAGGACCTGTCCAGCCAGAAAGAAAGAAAGTTTTATTATACTCGCTTTATACTTTGAAGTGTCACAAGTGTTCTGCGGGCACCCACTCCACTTGTTCTGGCGCCTCAGGTCATACAGGTAATTTTGCAGTGAATGCAACACTTGCAGGTCAATAGCAGCCCCATGCATTAAGGTAATTTACCTGTTTCTCTTCTAAAATATGGAAGTGGCTACAGTACAGGTCTGGCGACAGTGACGCAGTTCAAATAAAACATTGACTTTGTCACTTTAGTGACACCATCATGATTGTGTAGCAGACATGTCTACATCTGCTGTGCAAATGGTTTTCAGTACAGCTCTCACCTTGGTGCCTTTGATTTTGGTAGTAGCAGTTGCAATTTCAATGTGAGCAGCTTTTCTTTACTTTTCAAAAAATTTTTCTAACTTTTGTGTTCAGATTTATGGTTTAGGTTTGAGGTTTAGGGGCTAGGTTTAAGGCAGTTCTCTTCATCACTTTTGTCATCGTGGAACCCCTGATATACTTTTGCGTTTGCCATGGAACCCCCATTAAGATTAACAAAAATTTTAAAAACACGAATTACTTAATAAAGCATTTTGCTATTATGCAATACCTTCCTTATCACCAATAAACTTACTACTACTACTATAATCTATTAAACACTTCAACAAATAACCAGTTATTGCAGAAGTTAAAAAGCAGGAAATTTAATGACTCGGTTGTTCTTGCATTTCTTGAATGTAGCTGCTACATTCAGAATTTGGTCATCCAGCAAAAAGAACCCATAACTCAAATGTGTCTTCCCATTTTCTTACATTTGCAATTGAATTACATTTAATCCGCTTCAGAGGAGGTGTCTCTTTTACATGAACTACATTGCTCATTTTTTACTATACACACCTTCCCTCTTGTTATTATTTAAAATAATAAGCAAAATAATATTATTTTGCTTCACATAAGAAAATATGCCATTCACTGCATCTGGCTTCACTAAATAGTTAAAAGCTGCCATTCCCGCAAAGACTGAACAGCAGCTCTAGTCTGTAGTCCAAGGATTCCCAAACTGGTGTACATGTACCCCTAGGGGTACATGTACCAATGTGAAGGGATACATTTAATAAGGTTAGCAATAGAAGGGAAAAAGTATGTTTATATGTTTTTCATTCCGAATCATTTATACATATATCATTGAATATTTTTTTCAAATTTCATTATATGCTTATTGGTAAATATATTTTTGATTATTTTGCTCAGCATTTTTGTCATAAAAAATTTTAGGGGCACAGATGCTCATCTATCGAAATGCTGAAAAGGTACGAGGCCAGAGAAAGTTTGGGAACCCTGGTTATAGTTTACGCTTTTGCAGTCACTACCAAAAGTTTAAGACCACCCACAAAAATAATAAGATTGTTTGGTATTGCATCATATTGCATCATCTAAAGTTTGAGATTGCATCATACTTGTTGTTTTAGCTCTGTTACCTCAAATGATCTGTTTTCAACACAGGTTAATAGAGTAGACGTTTTTAGTGGTTTTGTGCTGAATTTTTTGAATTTCAAAAATTGTGAAAATGGGTCAAAAAAAGTCACGAAGTGAAGTTCAAAGAGGCCAAATTGTTGCTTTGCATAATGAAGGGCTATCAGAACGTAAATTGCTGTTAAATTAAAGGTCAGCAAAACTGCTGTGCATCAATCAATCAAGAAATTCAATCAGTATGGCTTCTACAAGGATTTGCATAGGAGAGGAAGACCAAGAAAAACCACGATCAGAGATGACCACCTCATGAAAAAGATAGTTACGAGGTCACCACTGAGTTCTATTAACAAAGTTCGAACTGCTTTGCTGGAAAGATGGGTTACTATTGGCCGCATAACTGTTTCCCGACGCCTTTCACAGGAATTTGGCCTAAAATCCTACAAGCCTGCAAGAAAACCTCGTCTTTCTTACACCTGGCTAACGGTAAAAGGCTAACGGTTAGCCTTTGCCACAATACATCAGGACTGGACGCCAGCACAGTGGGGCAAAGTCATGATCTCCGATGAATCTACGCTGCAACAATTCGTAGTTAGGAAAAGACACATTCGATGGCCATGTGGAACGCGATTCAATTAGAAATACACGATTTCTGCGATGAAGCATCCACCAAGTCAAATGATTTGGGGTGCGATTTCTGAGCATGGTGTGGCTGGGATCTCCTTTTTGCCACCTGGAACAACCATGAACGGTCCTCGTTACGTTGAATTGCTGGTAGAAAAGCTGAAAATTCATATGGCAGTGCATAACTGTAGTGTACTATCTTCATGCAAGATGGCGCTCCTTGCCATCGATCGAAAGTTCCCAAGGCTTGTCTGGCTGAGAACCGAATCAACGTTCTGGATTGGCCGGGAACAGCCCTGACCTCAACCCTATCCAGAATCTGTGGACTAATATGAAGAATGCAGTTGCCCAGAAACATCCATCAAGTGCTAAAGACCTTGTGAAAGTGATTAAAGAAGTGTGGGTGAAAGAAATCTCCCAACAATTCTGCAGAAATCCAGTGCACAGTATGCCACGGCGCCTGCAAGAAGTGATAAAAAACGGAGGGGGATCCACAAAATACTTACTTTTGGCTCAAAATACTGTAAATTTGGTGGATACAGCATTAAAAGGACAATTGCAATGTGAATTTTGTGTGAAAATAAAAAATTTTTGAGAACAAATCAGCTTTTGTGGAGTTTTGAATTAAGTTTTGTCAATTTTGTTTTAAAATTAAGGGTGTAGTGACTGCACTTAGTCTACTCTACCGCAGGGTTGCCAGATTTGCCAAGGGGCCTGATCTACCTAGTCCAGAAAAGAGCCAAAAAAAGGATAACACTAAACATAAGGCCAGCAGGCTAAAGGGCCATGTTTCCAAATGAAATGCATGAATTTTCGGCAGGCTGCACAGAATGCAGAAAGACAGGCTGCACAACAAGATGGCTACAGAAAAGGGCAGCCCGCCAGCCCACCCTTTTCATGCAATCTACCCTTTTGTGCAGCCCACCGAAAATTCACGTTTTCCATTCGGAAACACGGCCCTCCAGCCTGCCAATCCTCTGTTTAGTTTTATCTCCAAAAAAGAGCCTAATTCTAAGACACGGCCTGGGCCAAAAAAAGAACGGCCAAGCATTTTTTCCAAATTTATCACTTAAGCGAATTGACGAATAAGACAAGTTCTACTGCACATGCCTCTGTGTACTGATAAGCACCCCCACCCTATTTATTTTTCACTTTTTTTCTGTTAGCTGTTTTCCTCAAAATATGCTGTTAGAATGTCTCCATTTCTCTCCCACTGCTGGATCCCTGTATGAACATGAGTTAATGACGTTATAGTTGTGACACTGTTCACGTGCTTTGCTCTTCTCAGCATAGTGTGCTAACACCTACTCTGTAATGTGCTATGACAATAGGCACAATTAGATTGGGGACAGACACCTGTAAATACCACAAGATTGTTAAGATTGCTAAGACAGGATCACTAAGATCTGCGAAGATGGCCAAGATTGCGAAGATCGCTAAGAACACTGAGATCACTAAGATTGACAAATCAAAGATGAACATTACATGGAACTGGATTTATAAATAATACGATTTTTTGGATTAGTGATCTTAGCAATCTTAGTGATCTTGTGGTATTTCCAGGGGTCTGTGGGGGACACTTCTCCAATATCCCCCACTTTTTCAGATCGTGAGGATATAATATACCATGTTCCCCCACTTTTCTCTTTAGGTTTTGTATTCAGAGGTTTCAAAATTAAAAGTGACAATATGTAAGATGTTGCACATAGCTAAGTTCGTGTTGAAACATAGTTTGGTGTTGCATCACTGATTCTGATATTTCTATGAACTTTAGCTTTGATAACATGATTTTTAGCATTTTGCAAGTTTCTAGAGACAATGACAGATTGCTAATTGCTTCTGTCCAACATTCTACACTGTGGTTTACTGTGAGAATTGTTGAGTTCCAAAACTGCACATGTGAGAGACTGCAGTACAGCCATGATTAGTTTCATACAGAAATGTAACTGGCTTTGCTGTAACAATACAAGTTTTTGACTCAAATTTTTAGTGGAAACTAGGCTGTAATATGAGTCTTAAGAGCCTTTGATAAGCCATCTAGTTCTACCATTTTTTATTCAAGCATAATGGCCGAAAAGCCACTGTTTTACAAATTTACAAAAACGTGGCTTCAGTTTGCATAAAAGTGGCTTCATGCTGAAACACTTTTATTATAGCATAGTTTCCACTAACAACTTAAGCCAAAAATTGACTCTTGGTGTTGGCACTCAGGACTGGTGACCTTGGCTAAAAATGCATAAACCTACCCCCATTATGACGTCACCCACATAAAATCCAAAACATTCCAATTTCAGGGTTCCCATGCGGTATTGAAAATATTTAAAAAGTATTGAATTTGGCCAAAATGTACATTAGGTATTGAAAAAGTATGGAAATTCTAAATGGAAAAGAAATCAGAAGCATCTGAGCAGATTTTTATTGAAGGCAAAGCACTTCATTATTTATGCAGTGTTATGGGATGTGTAAAATTGAGTTTCATGATTAGGAAATTCGGAAAATGAAGAAAAGTAATGGTATTGAACTTTTTTAATTTAGTATTGAAAAGGTATTGAAAAAGTATGGAAAATGATTTTTGAAAATGTATGGGAACCCTGCAATTTTTTAAAGTCTAACTACAAGACATCCTGCTTCTTTAGAGGGTTTGAACAGATCTTTAGTTCAATAGGCTAGTGAGTTAATGGTGTTGCAAAGTGATGCAAGAAAAGTGACTCATGTGGGTCTTAAAGGGAAGTCAACCGGCTCCGAAGGTGTTGAACTTGTTTAATGTAGAAATGGAACATATTTGTTTATGAAGCAATAAATAGTTTTTGTAATGCAAAAGGTAGATCTGTGCTTGTTGATTTGTGAACAAAAACACAATAACTGGGTGCTACACTATCCTAGTTCAAACAATCCAAGAATACTGAATATCCAACATAACTTTGAATAACACAACATAATAAAACAGGTGGTAGCCAGCTGTGTAACCCTAACATTAAAACCCAAACCATGCACTGAATCATGTGGCCTTAGTTGACTGCTCTGCAGTCGACCTTGTGTAGCAGTATCCAGCTACCTAGACACTTCCTTAAAAGTTTTATAACATAATGATGCAATGTTTCAGTTTCTAAAGACAAAATTATGGGCACCCACAGTCTCACATGCAATTGCATTTTCAGCTGAATTATTTCACCATCTGAATCCTTCTAAGTTCAACTGAATGGCTGTCTCATTTTGCTATAGTGTGGTTCTGTTGATTTGTAAAAAGTAAACTATCATATTTAGTGGTTTAATTTATCTGCACATTACAGCTAAATGAATCCATTCGTTATAAACCACATTTGTTAATGCAGAGTATTCATTTTATCTAATAATCCAGTTTATTGATGTGTACCATTTATTAAAATAGGATATGTTGAACTCCAGTCATTTGCGGCCCACAGCTAAGGATAATGGCCTTCCATAACAGGCCAAAAGATATTTTTAGAAGCACTACTATGCTTAAGTGCATTTTTCATAAGTAGATTTTTGGAAAATTTACTGTATGAAAAATGACGAAAAATAATTCAATCAAATGCAAGTAATTCTGTGGTTTTACTAAATATGCTATTATGTTCAAATGAGCTTAATTCATTGTGTTATATCCTACTGTATGCCATTTTCATTACCCCGTCCTTGACATTTCTTGGTATTATATTGTATTTCAATTTGATATGTCATTTTGGATTATGGATTATTTAGTCAAAACTAACCCATTGTTGATATACTTTGATTTGACATACTGTATTTGTCTGGTTTACCATCTGAATTCAGTAAAAGACATATCAATTCATAAAAAACTGGATTATCAAAATGTTGTATTCATAGCTGATATTGAAGTTACATTAACTTGGAAATAAAAGAACGGTTATGTTATGTAATGAACTTGCACAATGTGGCTGAAAACCAAATAAATTAAAATTCTATTCAAGCCAAATAACAGGTACTGTTGTGTAATGTGTTGAATTCATCACACATATTGAAATGTAAGTGCACAGAGGAGTCCACATCAAGTACTTTCAGTGCATTTTATATTTTTCTCAATTTAGTCAATTTTATATGATTAACTATGTGGAACTGTTGTTCAAGCTCTTGTGAAACTTAAAATGATAATTATTTATTGGTTTAAAATAAGAATGAACAACTCAGTTGCTATCAAGAAAAAAGTACTAGGTTTTTTATTGCATTAAAACTTTGACTACTTACCTGCTATGTGCAGTTTTTTATCCACATCAATAACTTGCCTATACTCCCAACATTTTGTGTTATTTTTTATCTGACTTTCCAATTGTTATTCTTTTCCATTGTTGGCAAATCTTTGGAATATCTTATATTTTTACATAAGATTTCAGAAAACATCTTTAGAAAGATGTTATTACAAAATATCTTCGTAAAAAGATTTTACAATAGAATCCATAGAAGAACTCCTTTGCTGAAATTGGAAGTATGCTAATACAGTACTAAAATGCATTTTGCCTAAGCTTGCTTGTGCTTAATTTTTTCGTTATTTTATGTTGAACGCTTACTGTTTCTTGCAAGAACTGTTCCACTTTGTTACTGCACTATTGTCATGATACATGATAAACACTCATAGCAAAAACAAGAGGTGATTTAAGAAAAATGCAATGTGAGATCAAGTATTTTAATTTTTAGTATTTAAGTGCACCATCTTTGGCTGTTTACCATGCTAAACTCTTACTCATTGTTTTGGCATAAGGGTGTTCAGCATTGTCTTTGCAAAGAAATGCCATTGTTATCTAAATACTTCTTCAGACTTCAAGAGTAGTTGGAGATAAGACATCAATGCATTAAATTGGGGTTGCTGTTGTTAGCTGTTTGTTTCATAGACAGCTGTTTTCCAACAGCTTTGCAGAACTCATTGAAAGATTAATTCAAATGAAAGTTTTCCTATTTTAATGAGGTCACTTTGTGCCAGAACAAAAACAAAACAATTTCATGTCATAGAAGCAATGACATAAATGGTGTAGCAACAATAGTCAGGGTCAATAATAAGAACAAAGATTGCCTGTAAGCACATTTGTAAGCTTGAAGGTGATTTGCAAATTTAGTAAGCTTACCTGAATCTATAAAATATTGTGAGGCAATTGTAAATGAACTGATAAACAGAAATGGATAATTTTTTGACGTTTTTTCTCATCAAAATAAACATACCCTTCACATATAACTTTTCAATTTGCACTTTTATGATGATTATAATGAGCTTAAATCAGACTGATGTTATAGTAAGCCATGGCAAAAAGCTAAGGATTTACTCAGACTGGATGTCAATAGCATGCTGCCATTGACTCATAGTTAATGCATGTAAATTTGTGAGAAGAAGTAACAAACCAAACATTTGTTGTGGTGCTGGGTGTTTGTACAAAAAATACAAGTCTGAGTGTTGAATGTATACTTTGTATGAAACTTGGTTTGTAGGTTTTTTGTCATGTTCTGTAGTAGTAAAACATCTACTTACTCCAATCTGGGTTATTTTCACAGCAATTTGCTTGGAGGGTTTTGTTGCCATTATTTCACATCATCAACTTTATGTTGAAGTGACTGCTGCTTTGTTGATAGCTTTCAATTTATAAACTGTGGTGTGTGTAGCAGATGCAACAGAAACCTAATGGGACATTTCTGCAGATTTCTCTATTGTTTCATTGAGTTCTTGCTGATATTTTTGCAGTATGTAGCAACCTATATATCTCTGATAATTTTCAAGTTTTTGCTGGTTTCTATCAACATTAAAAAAATAATCATTTCATAGCAGATGTACCAGAGCATTTCACTGACTCAACTTTTGCACGAATCAATGAGTGACTAAATGCATATGGAACAAGTAGTGTTTATTCCACTTGTAGCTAAATTCTTCTGTTGTCTATTGAAGAATTGAGTATTAATAGACAAGGAATACCTACAAAAATAATTTTTGTCAGCACTTTGCAAATTTTGTTCACAATTTAGTTAAATCTTTGCTCATTTTGTCAGATATAAAAACATTTGCAAATTTTTAAAAAACTGAAAAAGAAGGATCATATCACCCTAATGTAAAATTGCTTCATTATGATTTGTTGAATCTGCTAAACTTAAAAAAGAATGAAAAGTATTTTACCAATGACAAGCATCTTTGTATATTAAATTGTATGGACGTGATGGAGATGTTTTTTCTAACTAGCAACGGTATTTTTGGTGTTCAGTTTGTAATTAAAACAAGAATGATCAAACGTTTTGCACATAACATGTTCGAAATGCAGCTGTTAGTGGTGAGTGTATGAAGAAAATGCTCTGAAACCAGAGCAAAACAGCTTGTCATAGTTGGCATACTTTCAATGTGACAAACCTGCTCCGCTCCGTGTACCAGAAAGAAACGTTCGGACGTTTTCGCTGGCGGTATCCCTGTATGGCAGCGCGCAGCCTGAAAAACGCGTCTGGATATACTTGACTGCACGTCAAGCTTGCTTACGCCATACCGCGACGCTGCCATTAAACGCTTCGGCGTGCGCCTTGCTGGTCCTCGCGACAGCCCAAAACTGCAATAGTTGTTCGTATGTGTTCGGGAGAGCTCTTGTATAGTCAGGCCTCAGACGTTTAGATATTATTCTTTACCAACCTGCGGTAGGAATCAGTTCCCAGAAGGCAAAGAAGCGTGCATATGTGGAGGTTGCCATCAGTTACGAAGGTACAAGCGAAATCTCATTCTCAGACTGCGTGTACGTCGTGCATCCTTGCCTGCTTGCCGTACAGCCATTACTGTGACAAATGCCCAGGAAAAAATCAAAAGTTCGCAATTCAGTGATACGATGCTTTTTTGAAATTTGTGGAGAAAAACAAATAAAGCCTGGATTTTGAACGCACTATCAACCTCAAGCAAGTTCCATCGTAAGATAGCGATTGATACAAACCCAAGCGATTTGACTATCGTATGGTACCGCCTTGTTGACCATAGTGCCGACCTGTTGCAACACGCCCTGATAATAAGCGAACGCTGAAGTGGCGCTTCGTCGTAAGCAGCCTCGCCTTTAAAATTAAGTCGCGAGCTGCGTCGAACGTACCTATGGCGGTGATTCAACCAGTTGCCGCATCCAGCAAACTAAGAAGCGTGTAGTTGTCCAGCATAATGAAGCATCTAGTCGTTGGCTTCCGGAGCTCCACGCGCATCTGCATTATTGATTACCGAGTGTGCAAGGCAGTGATGCTTCTGTGACTGCTGCGTTTGTGGCGTGATTGTCCGGCAAGATCTCCAGTCGTTTATAGCAAACTTATGCGAATGATTTTAAACGTTGCAAAACGGTGAAACGCCGTTTCAATTGCAACGTTCTTCCAAGGAAGCCAAACTTTCGATACGTTTTTTAAGTCAGCGTTGCAGTTGGTAAGTCCTCGTCTGAAGCACCCATACAGATTGCAGCACAGCTTGTGCTGACTCAAAGCTTGACTCAAGGACTGCAATATGATGTAAAAGTAATTCAAACCATCTAGCAGAGGGTAACGGATTTCTTTGTTGCGGTTTCGTCATTGCTGATTATATGCTTGTAAATGCTTTAGATATCTTGTTTTTAGGAAGCTCGAGTGCTGTGCGCCAGGATACCGTTAATTCTGTACGTGACTAGCAACAAACAACTTCCACCGTGAGGTTTTTCTATTCCCTATTGTTTTGTAGCCAAAGCTTTGCCAGTTACATGGTTTAAGTCAAGTTCGTTTCGGCAACAAGACCGAGTTGATGTTTATGGCCATGAGTACTTCGACGCTTTTCATCCCAATCTGCTGAAGCTGGATGCCCTGCGGCAAAGTTTGTCATGTCTTGCCCACGGTTGTGTGCTTCTCGTCGTATCCCGGTACAAGTGAATGAAACTGTCGTTTGAGGAGCGTGAACGTTCCGAGGCAATCTTTCTAATTTAACTTTCAAACGTTCTTTATCACTTCAGAATCGTTCATAACCAGACATTTTCTAGCTTAACCAGATAGGCAACTGTTCTGTATCCAGAGCTATCTTGGTGATTTTTTGGGTGTTGTGTAATTAGAATATTTCGAATTTTTTATGATCTGTACTGGTTATCGCCCTGGAAAGAATTGATTGTGGTCAGGCAGTTCACGGCTCACGCTTGGCAATCATTTGCAGCGTATTTTAAAACTTATCTTTTTTGTGTTGTTCTTTATCTTGATTTTGGATGGATCGGGTCTACTTGCGGTCTTCCATATGATTGCCATCCCCCTCGCAATCAAAGATGTTACCACTGAAAATCCTTGCAGAATATACTAATTGTCGGTAGACCCGGGACCCGCAATAGTGACGTGTTTTGATGGCACGTAAGTCGTTCTGAAATCCGAGTCAAAGTTAAAACTGTTGCTGTGCATGCAGAAACTTGTCAGTTTCGTCCAACTGACAAAGTTCCTGTGCTTGCATTGGAATCAGTTGCGTCATCATATGGCTCTTGTTTACTGTTTCCCTCAAAACGTGGCCTGACTACTTTGCGGAATATCAACCAAGCGCATTTTCAGCCGATCTTGCCATTTAGGCGACTGCTGCCGGCTGACCGCGTTTATAGATGTTTCACAGATGAATAATTTTCGTAATTTTTAGTTGGATTTTGAAGAGCAATGACACAAACAAAAGTGCTCCAGCTCTTAGAGTAAGATACTAATTTTTTCTTTGCAAGTTTCGAATAATGAATAATGTGGTCAATGCTTCATCATTTAACAAAAATTACAGAAGTTGTACGTTGAAGTTATTTTTATCTTCGCAGAAGCTGTGGGTTGAAGACAATTTTTTGCAAGCTTTGGTTTGGAGTTCTATTTTCTAACTTTTTTAGAGTTTCATGTGCTGTTTGAAGATCTAGACTGCCATGGTTTATGTTTGAAAACCCCAGGAACCAATTTGATTGATCATGTTTGTCAACACAGTGTTGCAATTTCTATGTTGCATTCCGCGAGATTTCGTTTCCGAATTTCGGCTGCTATCTTGTTTTTTCTTTCCCAGATGCGCAACTTTTGATCAGTTGGACCCATTATTGTAATACGCTGAAGCAATTACTTGCTAACTCGAGAGTTTTGTCACCAGCAGTTTCTATTTCACCGAATAATATCTTTGAAATTTTAGGTAATTCGTCACACGCAAGCAGTGGTCAGCAACTTGCGGTCCATCACTCTTGCATATTAAAGCCGACAGACCTTTTCGTAAAAATAGTTGTAAGCCCATCTTCAAAACAAAAGATAACAGGACTGTATTTGAATTGAAAACCTTCGTTTCATCAAGAACGACATGTTTGAATGGATGGTCGAAAAGGAGTCTCGACGCCATTTAATGTTTAGCATTATTGACAACTTCTAATAAGGCTGTCAATGAACTTAACTTTTCGTTTGATAAAAGAGTTGTTTTCGGAGATAGGCTCAGCAAGGAGGTCGGGAAATTGCTTTGAAAGGAAAGCTTTAACTTGCGTTTTTGCTGTTTGATCAGCGTCAACAAATATATTTCACATCCGCAATTCTTCTCGCCTCGTTACCGCTCGAATGCCCGTGCGAACTAATGTGTTTCCCTGCAAAATCATGACGTATAAATGCTTCTCAATTTGCCAGATCTTTCGTCTTCGTCAGATAAGTCCTCAGTTTCTCCAACTACGAATGTTGTAACTATAATTGCTGTCTACGGAGAAAAACGACCCCGTTCAACTGTTTTTGCACAGCGGAAGTGACATGCGACGACCTCTCAGTCGTTTTGCTTCATCTTGCTACGCAGTGTAATGGCAAGAGTGGCCCTTGGATGAACACTTCAAGTTTCTCGTCATTCGGTCAGTGAACACCATATGCAAAGGTGTAAAATTATTTGGATTTGCAGTAACGAAGCTCTCTGCAGCAAAATTAACCTGATTCGAGTTGCTTTTGTTAAAAGCGAGGTGTATGGGTCATGTAATTTCGAACTGTTAGCAGTGTAGACACTAATCTGCGGTGACGCCGCCGCCATTGTTCGACTGTTGATTCAAAACATGTGACGCATTCTGCGATGTAGTCGTGATTCAAGGTCTTCACGGCTGTTGTTATTAGCGTCGCAGGCTTGCTTGCGGAGAACTGCGCTCCAGGCCTACGCGTTGTGGGGAAAGTAGCTGACAGAGTTGGCTTGTGCTTGTACCGTTACTGGCGTCTTCAAGTACTTGGCTTATGCCGGTGATTGCTTCAGACCGCTAACGCGAGCGTTCGCCTTTCATGTGTTTGCTCGTCGCTATTTGTCCGACGCCGCGTTGTAAAGGTTTACAAGCAAGCGCTTGCCTTCCTGCTATGCTTTCGGAGAGATGGTGGCATTAGAGGGCGCAGCCATGCTGGAAATTTTCGAAGGCCCTTCAACGCGAAGCACAAGCACCAGCCAAGAGCGCTCGCTTATGTGTGCGGACAGGCACATTTGATTTGGAACCTTCAGCAAATGCTCATCGTGACATACACATTAAACAACTGCCTCTGCGAAACGTATCGGTTTAGTCCCGGGTGCAATTCATGGAAACGCCTCAATGTGAAAAGTACGGTAGCTTGACGATGGTTAACAACTTTTCAGGTGCTTGATAGGTCGGTTAGTTCTACACCAGTGACTGTAGGGGACTGACTGCCACTGTTTGCATCTGATTCTGGCTCGGAGTACGTACAGAAAAGGTAAAAATCTCCAAAATGACTGATGTTATAGATGACAATATGTCGTGGGAGCAACGGAGGGAACTGAGAAGAAAAAAGAGGCAAGAATTACTTGCCGAAACTGAAAGGTAAAATTTGTTAAGCTTCGTCTTAAATCAGAGTTTTCATTTGAATATTTTGTTTCTACTGATGGTTTAATTGCAGATAATCGACATAGGGCTTGGTTAATCAACCGAACTGCATTCTGCTAACCAACCGAACTGGTTGCTTTGTGTTCTCTATATACTGTACTAAGGGATTCCGGGTAGATGGTCTTACCATTTTTTTCATCCACATGACTTTTCCTGGTTCTATTAATTCGTTTGAGATGTTGGTTTCATTGCTGTTTTGTCTGATCAGAGTTCTCCACTTGAACAATGCTTACATTTCATTGTTTATGCAAGCCTAGTTAAAAATGTGCAGCCGCTTTTCGTAACAACGCCGTTAAGTTTTGATTTTTGCATTTAAAAAAGATTTTGACCCTGTTTCTTTTTAATGTGCATCATCCAGGATATCGCATGACCGCTCGGCTGCAGATGACGATGAATTCGAGCGAGAGCGACAGAGACGAAGGAAAGAACGAGAAGAACGCAGACGTAAAGAGAGAGAAGAACTTGAGTATGCTTTCTTTTGTAGTGTGTGCATCCATATGTTTTAGCTAAGCTTATCTGTTTACAGTAGCAAAACGCGATGTACGCTTGTAGTTTAGTTAGACACACCCGGCCTATCTTTGTAGTCAAACTATCTCCAAGTTTGATTTTGTGATTTTCTGTATGGCCTATCCAAACATGTAGAAAGGATGTAGGACATTTTTCAAACTTCTTGGCATACCCGTCAGTCGGCGATCGTTGTAGAGCAGGGGTTCCCAACCTGGGGTACATGTACTCCAGGGGTACATTTAAGGTTAGCAGTAGAAGAAAAAATATATTTACATAACATTTGTTTCCAAATATTTATACACATATCAGTGAATATTATTTTCAAAAATCATTATATTCTTGATGTTAAATATATCTGTGAATAATCATGATAAAAGTATTTTCTCATATGAAATTTTAGGGGTACATGTTCATCTGTCGAAATGCTGAAGGGTTACGTGCTTATCTGTTGAAATGCAAAAGGGGTGCATGCTTATCTGTCAGAATGCTGAAGGGGTACATGGTAAACAAAAGGTTGGGAACCCCTGTTGTAGAGGATCGTATACTTGGTGGTACCTCACCACACGCCTGACTTCTATCTGCTTTGGACTCTATGGAAGACTGGTGTTTTTATTTTTGAGAATCACATAAAATACTTGCGTTTTGGACGTTTTTTTACATTTTAGATTTTTCGTACGCTTAGCTTGGTGATAATCTTCGTCTGTCAGGTTTTAAGTTGTGCAATCTTCATTCTGGGTTTTGCAATGCAGTTACGTTTTTCTGTGGGAATCGAAGGATTGCGAATATGTTGTTTTTTTACATACTACTGAGCTACTGAACAGCAAAAGGTCGAAGTGACCACGAGATCAAAAGGCATACGCAACGGCTGCTTGGTATAACTGCGTCCAAGACAACTGAATGTACCTGCCGGTAATCACCGGAACCAATGTATGTTGCAGGCGGCAGCTGAAAGAAGAAGAAGATTCACGAGCGGAACGGGAGCGTAAGCGAGAAGAAAGAAGGTACTGGGTCATTTGAAGTCCATTTTGTCTTGCGTGCTTGGTATTGTGCAACGGAGTCGCCAAAACTAGCCCTTAGGGGATGTGTGCATCTCTAAAAGGTTCCGATAGTAATCAGTCGGGCTCTTGGGCAATCAGTTATTTAAACAGTGTTTTGAAATTATACTAAAGCAAAGGTTATCTTACTGCATCCCAAGCGTGCAACTGGCTGTTGATCTGTACATGTCTTGCAATCGTTCTGCCTTTTCTCTAGAGATCAATTGCTGCGCACTCAACCGAACATTAACGTCATCTGTTTTTTTTTCGGTGAGACATTTCGGTCATCTGTCTCATACCTGTATTAAAACTCGCCGTAACAGTATTTACTAATCACTATTTTCGGACATTACCACCGCATTGACTTAGTTTTTTTTCGATCATTTCAAAAAAATTTGGTCTATGACCAAAAAAGCAGAATGGAATTGTTAGGCAGTAGGCCTTGCTGTTCAGCCGAAATTCGTTTGACCATTTGTTTCGATGACATCAGCGCGAAACTTCATCACAGTTGATTTCGCAGAAACTAGACTTCGGGGTGTCTTTTTGGATGATTTTTTTGTGTGAATTGGAAGTTGAGATCGTTTTGTTAGCAGCCTGCGAGCCTGCCTGAGACAGTGTCAGATGCGAAAAAATTTTTGTTGCGTATCATTGCCTCGTTGATTATATTGCTGCTGAAAAAGCGTGGCGCGACTAGTATTGCGTAATGCGGCCGGCTCACCACCACGGTAGGACACACGCAGTGCATAGCATCGGGAGCGAAGTTCCTTTTCATAAGTGAGTCCCAAAATCTGTGGCGCCACAAGACGCTTTGTGCTCTACTGCGCTGAAACCCACAAAGCTTTTAGTTATACCTTGTTTTATGGAATCTTTCAGGAGACAGAGAGAAGAAGAGCTGGATAAACAGTACGGAGCGCCTCCTACAGAAACATACACATCCACCACGGTCATAACCAAGTCGGTAGAATGCCACGAGGAACACAACGGTGACGAAGACACCACTGTTGTGACCGAATCTACCGAAGTAGTTGAAGAAGAATACATGGAGGTGATCTTCTGGCTAACATTCACAGATGTCTGTCACAACATTCATTGAAATCGACTTGCCGCAGAGTTTTGCAATTTTTTGACGGCCTTAAGAGCTAAAATGCATGAGTAACGCTGAATCGCAATCTAATTTCCGCTTCAAACAAAGCCTGCTGGTATTCATTTTAAGTCTGCCTTTACATGTAACTAAAGTTTTTCCTATTCCTTCATCGTGCCCATTTTCCCTATTCCCTTATGACGGTTGGCTCAATTTCGTGCTGCTTTAAGATTTTCAGCAGGTTGTGCTGGATCTTTGTTCTCTGGATAATATAGTTGATCTTTGTTCTCTGGATAATATCTGACGCGGCAGACTCCCTTGAGACAAGCGAACCAGCTCTGGAAACTGAATGACTTGCGGCCGCGAGCCGTTAAAACCAGTGCTGGAGAAACAACCCTAGCATCTGATCTATGACAGCCACACATATTCGCATTGCCAAAGTTACATCTCGTCAAAGTCCTATTTGTTTGTCCTATTGTTGCTGAACGCAATCTCGTCCTGTGGTTGATTTTTTGTCGCTATGATACCAAGCGCAGGTATTTTGGGAAACTGTTTTGGCTGACGTTGATTACGCAGTTAGAAGTGAGCGAAAATGACTGACGCGCATGGTGGCGGTTGTCTTTTAGAATGGACATCACGAAGAACAACAAGATGATGTCGATGGCGATGAAGCGCTTGGTGTGGACGACCAGGAAGAAGAAGAAGAGAAAGAGGAGATGGAAGAAGAAGAAGAAGAAGAAGAGCAGCAGCGCAATGGTGTCGATGACGAAGATGCCGAACAGGAAAGCAAGAGTGTATATAGAAGCACGGTCACCACAGTCACTGTCACGAGTAAAATTTCGTAAGTACATAAGCCCTTCCGTGTATAAATTACATTTCGCGCATTGTTGATGATCTCTGCACAAGATGAAAAATATCGCAATTGATTTGGATGATTTCAATTGTCGGCTTCGTTTTTCGCATAAAAATAACAAGCAGTTTGAGTACTCCGCCTGCAAATGTCCAGGGAATCATCATCACCATTCTCTTCGTCCTTTTGTTGTATCGAGTGTTGTCGCATGTCTCGCTGTTGAGCTTCAGATTTTGAAAAGTAAAGTTCGCTTCCCTGTCATAGACGGGCGTTTGGTTGACACTACGAAGCTGTGTTCTTGTTTGTGTGCAGTGCTATTGAGAAAAGTGCTGAATCCTGTGCATGCTTTGTTTGTGTCGGATTGATCATATATGTTTCCATACGTCGTTTTCAGTCAGTTGGCTTTCACGCGAAACTTTAAATTTGGATTGTCAGATAAAAGTTGTCCCGGTAATAGCTTGGCCCATCAACAGTCACTTCGAAGGTGATGAATGCGAGCGACGTTGATGGCGTCAGGAAAAAAGAACAGAAAAATCGCAGTAAAGTCGCGCCTCGTGTTCACCAGGCCGTAAAATGAGTAACCTTCGGTAGCGGCTAGCATCAACTGATCACAAACTTAACGCCAATGGCCGCAGAGCTAGGGTCGGGGCAGCCTTTGTGGGCCGGCTACGCATCAGCAAGATGTTGCATTCAAAGTCTTCTTCATTTCCGAGACCAGTGGCCTTTGTTGTTTGCGTGTGAAGTGGCAAATGCGTTTCGCTATTTTGGTATCTTTCTCGTGGACTGGGTTAAAGACCATCAAATCAGCGCATCCAGTTCATCTTGCTTGGCTGTCACTTGTGCTTTTGTTTGTTGTCCAGCGACCATCGGGCAAGTCCCGCTGATGACGACGACGATGATGACACTGATGAAGTGAGAAAGAAGTTGAATGTAAGTTCTGCTACGAAGCTGCGCGATATCCTGGTAATGCACAGACCTCTGGATATTTAACGATGTTCGCGGAATGAGGTCGGTTCTGCCGCAAGTGCGCGATTTTCGGCCAACCCTTTTCCGTTCTTGTTAAGACTGGACGTCTGCTTACATGAAAAAATTTTATGCTTTCCCTAAGTATGTTTTCTTTTTTCTTGAGAAGCATTAGGGAAGCGGGAGTGTGAATTACTGTTTTTTGGGTGGATTGACGAATGTTCTGGGTGGTTGAAAAATTATTAGTAAATTTATGCCCGTGTCTTAAAAATGCTTGTCTATGAATGTAGTGTGCTGCGAGAAAACACAAAAAAAATTGTCGAGCAGCTTTTCAAGTGCCTTATTGCCCAACCTATCGTCAGTGCGTTGTCTGTGGCATGTTGGATAGGCCAATTTGTTGAGCATGCACTTTGTCAACTGCTTCAGCTTCTTCTTCGCAGTTTGTTTTTATTTCTTCAAGAAAAGACGATCTCTGTCTGGAGCGTCCTTCTCGCAGTGGATCAAGAAATAAATGAGAACGCAATCTTTTCTCACGTTTCTCTCTCTCTTTCCATCTCTTCATCGCTCTCTGATAAGTCTTACTTCAGTGTTTGCTTAACTAGCATCTTCTCCATACTTGTGTCTGTGCATAGCTTGGTAAATACTGGCGTTGCTGCCGGAGATTACCTTGTGTGTTCAGCAGCAACACGTTTATTGAGGTTTACTGAAGTATGTTGGTACGCCATTAAATGAGCTATTTGTCGAAGGTTGGAATGAGCTACAAGCGACTGTACGTTTGTCTCACCGTTCAGCCTTTACAACTGCAGATAAACAATTTCTGACCATAGCAATCTTTTGCGAATATTTTTGTGCAATGTTGGGTGTTTGTGTTTTCTTATTAGATTATATTTAAGCCATTTATACTCTTTCGCTGGATATTGCACCGCCATCTTTTCTTGTGCCACTTTGCAAACTGAAAACCCGAATTTCTTCCCATGACCACAATTAATTTCTTTCGGAATCGGTAGTGGAATTCACAGAAAGTTCTCCGCTGGTTAAGTGGTTCCGAGCGATAACGCTCGTCACACTCAAACGTCACGAAAGACCAGGGTTTTTTTCAAGGAAAATGTTAGGTACCCGGTATGAATCTGTAGGGACCCGATTTCTCTAATTCTAGGGACCCGATTTCTGATTCTAGGGACCCAATTTTCTCTGATTTTCGGGACCCGATGATAATCATCTCTGATTCTAGGGACCCGATCTGAAATTCTTTTCGGGTCCCTAAAACGCCTTAAAAAACCTGCAAAAGACGTCACTCAATCACTGCGCTGCATTGCCAGGACTCCAATGATGGATCGTGATGTTGCCGTGAAATAGATTGATCGTCTGTGCGCACCGACCAACTTCGTTACAGCGTTATAGCTTTTGTTTGAAATTCAAGTGCCCTCAACTGCGCTTTGCGCTGGGAGAATTTCGGCCATTTGTCCCACAATAGTATTAAAACTCGCTGTTAACAGCATTCACTGGTATATATATTCGGACATTGTAACCGAATTGACTGAATCCTTTTTTCGGTCATTCCAAAGAAGTTCCGACTATGACCGAAATAAACCGATGCCTTGTCTCGCGCAGGAAATGAAGCTGAAGCGTCAGGTTTCTGATAAGAAACGCTACGAAACGTACGACGACGATGACGAAGAGGCGAGGAAAGAAAAGCTGAGGCAGATCGAAGAGAGGAGGGTAATGTTGGGGGGTTAAAAGCGTGGCCTGCGCTTGTGATCTTTTCAGTTCTGTCTCGATTTGCTTTCATCCCTGCGTGGCTCTGTAAGGCTTACTGGGAAAGAACGGGTAAAATACCATCCATTTGAAAGATGCGCCGCCACTTGCGGAGCTGCATAAACGTTTGCTTCTCCCCTTTATCCTTATAGTTGTTCGTTGTTTTTTTTTAATTATTTTGCTTTGTGCTCCCTGGAACAGTAGTTTTCAGCGTGTACTGTTTTGAACTCTAGTGGCATAAAAATATTTCGCAAGACCTTTCGACGTCGCGTTTTTTTGTTTCGTTGCTACAAGTTTCGTTTCTTTTATGTTATTACAACTCCAAAGGATTGCGGGTTCCGCTATCCTTGAACATGGTTAAGAATGCGGGGAGCAAGAAAACCCTAGTTTAGGCAATATATCATGCAAGCTTCTCTTGATAAATTGTACAAGATATCTGAGTTTGCTCGGCTATTAAATGAGTTAAAACTTTGTGTGGCATTGCACTGTAGCTTGATTCCTTCTTGCTTTTGGCCAAGCTAGGCTTCTTAGCGTGGTTTTGAACGGTAGCGCTTACTTTCGCCTGTAATTACGATTCAAGGCGTAAATTAATTCAACACGCACTGGAACACCGAACTCCCGCATCTCGCCAATGTCTTACTAAATCTTGTTGCTCCACTTCGTATCGACTTGCGCGTGGAACGTGTTTTTATGTAACATGCCATTTACACAGCCATCGAACCAATTTGTGCAACATCTTAGACCAGGGGTTCTCAAACGTTCTCTGGCCATATACCCCTTCAGCATTTCGATAGATGAGCATGTACCTCTAAAATTTCTTATGTCAAAAAGTCTGAAGAAAATAACAAACTTAGATTTACCAATAGGCACATCATGCTTTTTGAAAATAATTTAAACTGATCTATGTGTAAATTTAACTGTAAATAATTCGAAATGACTAATATATAAACAAATTTGCTTCTATTTCTAACCTTAAATGTACCCCTTCAGATAGGCAAATGTACCCCAGTTTGGGAACCCCTGTCTTGTGCTGAACAGTGACAAGTTTAAAGCAAGATTGGCTCTCTGTAAAAGCATGGCGCTCATTACAGAAAGCGAGAGAACAAAAGAGAGTGGAGGAGGAGGAGCGGGAAAAAGAGGAAGCAGCCAAGCGAGAAGCTGAACATCAAGTAGGTCACTGACATTGCTGGAGTGTCTGTGCTCACTTATGCGTGACAAAAGTATTTCCAAAGAATTTACACATCTGCGCAAACAAACACAAGTATAAACACCGCTAGGTTGTTATAAACCAGTGATTCGCAACCTTTTTTGATGCATTCCTCTGCTCATTTTGGAACTGTTCATTCCTCCCATGTTCGGGTTCGTAGGTTTGTATTAACTGCAACTGGAACAATGGTCTTTATTGACGACAATAACTTGATTAATAAAAGTGGAACACGAACTATTTGTTATTAAATAATGGCACTAAAGTTTGTCAACAAAAACGTGTGAAAGTTACAAATGTAAAGTGATGTAGCTAATTGAAATAGCCAATGTCAACTTACAGAAAGAAGTACAACATTTACAATGAATAGGTAACTTAGCTATTAAGTGGAAATTCCTCCCCTGAACTCATGGAATTCCTCCCCGGTTGGGAACACTGTTTCAAATGGTCTTTCAACGTGTGAGGTTCTGCCCAACTCGGTTGAGTGCTTAATTTCGTTCACTCCGAAAAGCCAACTGAGACTCTCTCACCGCTTGTTTCGAGGTGGCTGTTAGCAAACAATCTTAGTTTTTTTATCAATTCCCACCCTTTGAAGCCCCCCTGACATGTTTTATCCTTTCCCAACCCTTGAACCCCCCCTAACATGCGGCGCCTCTTCTCTTCACATGCATCGCACATCGGTATGCTTTAGTACTAGATCAGGGGTCACCAAACTTTTTGAAACTGCGAACTACTTCTTGTGTACCGATTAATGCGAAGGGCTACAAGTTTGATACACATTTCTGAAATAAAAGTTTTGCTCAATTTACCTTCAAATATTTTAGTATTGATATTCGTTGATGTGAAGACATTGATCATGCTAATGTTATTTTTAGAACAGGCCCGCAGGCAACCTACATGGTCCTTGCGGGCGACCTGGTGCCCGGCGGCACCAAGTTGGTGACCCTGCTTTAGTTGATCAACAGGTTTGGCCTGGCCTCTTTTCGCTGAAATATTTTGGTCACTGACACATTTCGGTCATATGTCCCATAGTAGTATTAAACCTCGCCGTAACAAGCATTTAAATTTTCAAGCATTGCGACCACATTGGCTAAATTTTTTTCGGTCCTTAAAACAAACTCGGTCGATGACCGAAAAAAACTAGGTCTTGGCACGTCTTCTGTGGCTTCGTTGCTCTGAGCAGTCACTGGTCCCGGCGTTTGCGTCATCGACTATAACCAGAACTTGCGGTGCGTTACTAGTCATTTCGAGATCATAAGCGGGATACTGCAACATACGCGTAGCCAGCGGGGCAGAGGGCCGTGCTCCTCAAATTTTTGGAATATCTAGTCATTTTGTGCTTTGAGAGACGGTATCGTAAACAAAATACTGTTGCTAGCCTAAAATCAAAAATTTGGTCCCACCAAAAATTTTGGGCTGGCTATACACCACTGCGCTGCAACAAAACTTGCGATCCAACGCCAAATATTTTTCATTTGCAAACGTAACACGGAGGTGTGCGAAGCTGCCAGCGCCTGCTGTCGAACGCTGCACTCCCCCTGGAGCACTAGCTGCAACTTTGAATTTGAGTGGTGTCGCACTTTTTGAAAATAAATATCTTAGATATGGATCGTCAGCTTTTCGCTTTCAAAAGCCTGGTGGGTAGTTTGATTGGTGATGCTAAATGCTTAAGCTCTTGTATTCAATTGCTAACCAGACAAACATTGTTGAAAAACGCCACCGTTGCTCTTGATTGCTTCGGGCGTTTCATTATATCGCATTTGAAAGGTGCTGCATGATCGCCAACACGTTTTGAAGACGATTGCACGTTCTTATATGCACAAATCGACTGTGATCACGTGATCGGTGGAATCAGTGAAACCTTTGTGATTACTGAAACCGCGCACTATTTTTGTATAGTATGCTTAAACACCATTGTTGGAAAACGCCAGGCAACACCCACACCACACTACAAAGGCTTTAATGACCGCTTGTGATGTCATAATTAGTGGTGGATCAAGTAGGACATTACTGTTATCAGTTTCTCAGTGCTGAATAAACAACGGCGTAATAGCTACAAGACAACGCCGTGACGTCATTTGGCGAGTTACCGCTGAGCATTTTTTGGAACACTGCCACTGACTGGCGTGTTGCCTCTTCAGCCAACAGAACAGCATTACATCTTGCAACTGCTTTTTGACGCTGTGATTCAGGGGGGGCGGTTGGGGCGATCACCCCCCGCCCTAAAATCTGCAAAAGTAACCTGCTTCACCATGATTTTGTACAAATTTGAAAAACAATCGTGATATAAGGCCATTTTGCCGCCTATTGTCTTGTCACAGCAGTGTTGTGAAGTATACTTCATCTCTGTTACAGTAGCGAACCCGTAATGAGACTTGACTACCAAAAACAGTATTACTGAAACCGCCCCCCCGTAACCTTACTGGCTGGATCCGTCCCTGCTATGATTACCGCTATCATAGGCCGCTGGCAAGTATACAGCGACAGTTGAGGATGGTAGGATACTGACACGGGCGCAACCGCGCAGAACAAATCGGTTGATTGCCTCCTTTTCACCAAAAGCATCGCTTGTCGCAAGTGCCATTTTTCGGTGAGCTGCTTTAAATGTGGCACTTAGCAGTGAATTCTTGCTGGCGACCGTTGTTATGCCTTGCACCGTTTTCGCGTGTTCTTGTAATCTGGAGGGAAATTTAACGATTTTTTGCCAAGGCCCTAAGAAATAACGCCGAACCTAGTAATAAACTATACTGAAAGACGAAATTATTAGATTTTTCTTTATTTTATCCAGGTTTGTGGGTCGGGCCGTCATTGATGTTTCTGTCTTTTGATTTTGATTGATTATTATTATACATCGGCGTCACGTCCATTTGCGTCTTTCGTTCGTTGTCACATCATAAGTGGTCGCAGGGATGCTTCGCGAAGCGTCGTCTTGCTTCTCAGCTCCAATCCTATTAGTTCGTTCGTTAAACCTTCGGCGAAAGCGGCGACATATCTCATCCGCTGCAGACCACTTATATACGATTACTGTCTTCACGTAAAGCTGCTGTTTCCTTACTTGGACAGGCTGCAAAACGCGAGACGGAACATCGGTTTTGTTTTGAAACTGCAGTCGCAGCGCATGTCCTGTGTCAAAGTAGTAGGATGCATCAGCGGCAAGACAACAACTTTGAATCTTTATTTTTTGATATCGTTCAAACTTTAGCCTATTTTTTTGGTCAAAATTAACGAAACGACAATCGTCTGCAACAATGCCCGGTCCCTGAAAACTGTGCAGATCTTGTGCTAATGCGTCGCATATTAACTACTTCCTTTGTTTACGATTCCCACGACGCGAAGCAGCGGTTGCGGATTTCGAGGCAGTAGCTGTGATAAAGTGCCATGAATTGCCTCGCGAAAGTTGCTTGGCGTTTGGACTAAGCACGCTGAAAGCAAACGTGTCCATTTCAGTAGAAAAGAAAATTAACCTGTTACGTACTTCGCTTGAACCAGCGGTTTTCAACCTGTAACCATTTTTGGAAGGGTCGCGAGTAGATATTTTATGTACACAGCTGTATTATATTTGTGTCATTCAAGTTTTAGATGGGGGTCATTGGGTTATAGTGGGTTGCTACAATGGGTCGTGGAATGAAAAAGATTGAAAACCACTGGAAACCAACCCCAAGCAGCAAGTCGGTGATAGCCGCGCGTTATTTGACCGACAGTTGGAAAATGGATCGCCGCTGATGTGTCCGACTGCCAAACCAGACCAAACCTTCATGGCTTTCAGCTCTAACAAGGTTTCTGGGTTAGTTTTGATTGAATTTTGATTACCGTGGCAACCGTTGCTTCGTCCCAGGAGCGTCTTCGCGTCGAGCGCGAGGAGCGCGAACGACGACGCGCCGAAGCCGAAGAGAAGCGAAAAGAAATGCGGAAAAAGCTTTCGCAGTCGGACGAGCACGACCACGCCAGTCCGCTCAGTCAAAAAATGACCTCCCCCCTCGTTTCCAAGGCATGCTTTTCTACTTGCTGTTTGCCTAGTAGCGTTTTGATTGCAACTGTGCGTACGTGCTTGGTCATCGCGCTCTCAGCAGACAGCAGAAGGAATAAAAGCCAAGTTTTTGAAAAATTGCAAGGACGGGCATGGTGATTGCCGCGCGCGTCACTGAATTAGATGTGGCTTCGCACATTCGGTGCTGCGAGCGTGCCAAAAGTTGATTTGGGAATGGGTTGAGCACCATTCGGTGTACAGTTTTGCTGCAAGTCCATTATATGACTGCTGAGAACCTGGGGTCCAAGCGCTCCCTAATCTTCAAATCGTTTTCACTGGTGTTGCCTAACCTCACTCTCGCCCCTGTTGATCAAGGCGAGTGATCCAGATCGCTTCTTGCCTTTTCCCTGTTCCTGGTGTGTGAGTAGGTGTTGGATTTGTTGCGAAAAGAGTGATCCGTTGGTGTGATGTGATTTGCGCGGCGATGAACACCTTTTCCTGCTGCTTTGGCCTCTTCCTGGCGAACTAACCGCTACTAACAACCTGCCGTTGCGCGCTAACAAGTGGCTGACGCGCTGCTTGATCTGAGAATAGGATCACTGCTTTCTTTGCGGAACGGGAGGAGTCGACGACGACAGAATCCACAGATCAACTGCAGGTTGCAATTTCGATTTAACTTACTAAATCATGTTTGCGTCCCTTTGGTTTTCAGGGCATTTTTGCAAACCACAGTAGTAGAGCTTTTTGCAATACCCTCGACAAGCAGAACGAAAACGGACTACACCCTCTTAATTTTTGTCGACGATCTTACCTGCGAACTCCGCATGGAGGATTTACTGCATCTACTGTAGTACAGCGCAACTCTTACGAAAGCTATTACGTCACAGTGCAAATGTAAATTAGTAACGCGGGGGTTTTGGTTTTATTAGGCAAATAAAGGTAAGATCGTTGTCGTTCCGGCGAATGTCAAGCAGCTTGTCATGGCTCTGGTTTGCGCATGGCTGGTTGTGAAAGGGAACTGGCGATAACATTGTTGGGATGAATTTAAGTACAAGCTTGGTAATTCCTGCCTTAAGCAAATTATCGGTCGAAATCTGACGAAAAGTACAACTGTTCCGACACATTTGGCTGCAGAGTAAGACGTAGTACGCGAATAAGTCTAAATATTTGTTTTGAAGTGAGTTAGAAGGAAGGTTAATGCAATTTATAAAAGAAAAAAACGTTGAATCTACTTGAAACCACACCATTCTGGAAAGACAACGATTTTGATAGTACTGTTTATAGAACGCGTGTGGACCAAGTTCTTCTTGCTCGTGTATGCTTCCCAGAAAAACTATTGAGAAGGTTTTAGCTTCTGAGCCGCATGTATTTATCGCCAAGCTTGACTGGGTCGTGAACTTATTCAAACATGGTTCATTCACGTTTGAAACCGTACATGAGACTGATAACGTGAACGAAGGACGAAGGTCATAAAACTATTGTTATCAAAGCGTTAAAACGCGGAAGAATGGGGTTTAACGATCTGGTGAACTTCGATTTTTGCTATCGAAGTTATGTGTCAAAGTGGTTTGGCTTTGGACCCGCTTGAGGACTTTGCTATGATAATAAGTAAATGTATGAAATACGAAGCTGTTTATAAATTGGTTGTTCAGTGTCTTTACTAAAAAAAAAAATTATAATTTTGGGGATTGGTAGGAGGGTTCAAAGATAAAGCTGCGTGATTCGTCTTGAGTTTCCAAATTGCAACAACTTTTGTTGTCAAGTATAAATAACGTCGTACACACGTAACTGGAAGGATAGCTTGCCATTTATCCCATGTTATTGCTGACCCTTGGACTTATTCTTTTTCGATTATAAGGCGGGCATCTGCGCAGGATGCAGTAGATGGTAAACAATTAGGTAAATGGTGAAAATGAATGCCCTCACGTATTGTATGGAAATTAGTTGGTTTATCATTGCGGAACTTGGTTTATTTGCCTTAATCATCTTCTCAACCGCTTTGGCCCACGGTGAGTTTCGAAAGAAAATACGCATTTTAAGAAAGCATCGAAAAGTTGTTGGAGCGCGTAACATCCGCCTGGCCCGCTGTGTGAATTGCTGGAAGTTTGTCGTGCACGTCACTTTGTCAAGAGTCGAATTTCGTTTCTGCACTACTCGGCGCGTTGCAAACGAAGTGCTTATTTTGGCCACTAACCTAAACGTCACTAACCTTCTGACGTAACCGCTTCCGGTAAGTTTGCTGCTTTGTGATGTCACTAACTCCGAGCCGATGCTGCACATTCAGTTAGCACCTGGCGCTGGCTGTGTGTGCGCGCCTTCGCTCGAGATGCCGAGAAATTTTTTGCAGCTCTGAGTCTGATTTTTGAACTGTCTGGCAACTTGTTGTTAAGCTGTGCGAAACGTCGAGATTAGCATGAACGGAGTTGGCGCACAGTCGATCAAAGTGAAACGGCCGATCATTCAGGCCGTTTTTGTCCCTGTGGACGTGCAATATATTTTTAGTTTTCTTTGAAAGGTTACGTTTCAATTTGTCCCGGGACGCCAACTACTTCCTGTTTAGTTGTCTTGCGCAAGCTAGCAGGATGGCTGCTCTTTCAGGCGCACTGCCCTGCCGCCGGCATCTGCATGTGCGTGGCTCTCGCGCTTGGACACAGCTGGCCATGCGCTCAGGAAGCAGGCACTCGTCGTGTATTCTGCTGTAAACGCGAAGCGCGGATAGACAGCGCAAATATTGCGCGCCCTGCTTTACGGCGCTCGTATTTTGCGTCCTTGTTTCGGGCTAGTGAGTGGTTGTCGTGTTACAAGTCGATCGTGTTGTTTCAGGCCGTGCAGTTCAGGAGTGGGCGGTGTTTTGTCGTTTTAAGCGTTTGCACTTTATTTACAGAGCTTAGATTCTGCAGTTGACGCCGCTAGCAGTTCGGATGACGCGTCTGTAGAAAACGAGGTGCCCGAGTGTGATAGGCAGGGTCAGGCTGAAAGCGAAGCGCCCGGCTCAGACGAAAAGAAAATGAGCGGCCCCGTGCCCCCCAAGCCCCCGGCGGTGCCGCGACGCACGCAAAGTACAAGAATCAAACTGTCCGATTACAAAACCAGCCGAGGGCTGAGAGCCACGGAAAGCTTTAACGAATCGGACACAAGCTTCCATCCCACGCGCCCGCTGTCGCGAAAAAACCGAACGAGAAGGTCGCTGGACGCCATGGAAAAGCAAGCGGACGATCTGTACGACTTTCTGTCGGAACTCGAGACGAAACGGGTCAGTTGCAGCAAGGAGGAGTTGCTAGGCTTCCTGCAAGATGGCTCCGACGCCGCCAAGCCGAAATCCGACGCCGGTCCAGCCGCCATTAAAAAGCGCCCCAGCGTCAGGGACCGCGCGAAGGCGTTTCAGGACATCAAAGAAGAACACGGCGAGCACGCGACCGAAACTGTCAGAGTGCGAACAAGCAGAAAGACTGTCGACAAACCGAACGAAAAAAGCGACTTCGTCCAATCCTCCACTGTGATATCTACCAAGTCCGACGACGGAGTCAAGAGCAGTGTTCGCGCGAACCTGACTTCGGCCACCACGATCACGTCGGACCGAGGCGCGGCCAAAGGCGGTCGGACCTTGGTTGTAGCGCAGGCGCAAACCGTGAGCGTCAGAATAGAGAAGGAAAAGGCGCAGGTACACATACCAGTCGTGCTCGCCGATTCGCGCGGACCTTCGCCTGAAGGTCACCGCCGGCCTGAGATCGCTCCATCCAAGGAAATAGACGGCCAAGTAGGAGGCGGTGATAGTGACGTAGGCGAGACGCAAAGCAACACGCTCACTTCGGCAGACAGCAGGCAAGCGGAGGTTAACGAGCGACCTGTGGACCGGAAAAAGCCAAATNTTCCCCACAAGCCAGAGCGTTTGGCAGCGAAAGCAGCTAGCCAGGGCAAACCGCCGTCTCAAGATAAGACCTCCAGTGCGACTGAAAGACGTGCCGAGAGTCGACGCGAGCGCATTGCGAAGTACAAGTCCGCTCCTGATAAGAGGTCGGAAGACAAGTTGCCGCTAAAATGTTCCGCGGACGGTCCGGAATCGTCGGACTCCGCCGAAGCCGCGCCGCCACATCGCGGCGCAGCAGCAGCGAAAAATCAAAGTGCCGACGCGCGATCACGTGCGTCGGCCTCGCCGCCTGTCGCAGGCTCGCATCGTGAAGACAAGGACGTGCCAAACGAAAGGGTTGGTTAAACTTTGGAAATTGTCGCTGCTCTGACGTTTGCCTGTCGTAAACACCTATTGCTACTCACCATCTAATCGGACTTGCGTACACGTTCTTGCGTTTAATCCGTCCGTGCATGCAATTAATGACGCCAATGCCTGGCATGCGTGCATGACGAGCATGACTGACAGACACGAAAGTTCCATTGACAATGTGTACAATTCTGCTATGTGCTGCTCGCAGCAGGCGTCAATCGCGTCTCTTTGCGATCCCTTCAGCGCACTTTTTTTGCACAAAGATCAAGTAGTTGATCTGTTCAACAATTATAAGCTCACGTTCTTGCTCCTTCCCGGACGTGCGCGTAGTCGCGTAAAAACTTTAATTAGTTTCTTTTCCGGCCTAGTTTCCACAAAACCTTTTTTGCGATGTACGTGTTGCTGGTGTTTATTGGCCTTAATGCAGTTAACGAGTTGGAACGAATAACATTGGCTAACTTATATATGTGCCGACTAATTTGAGCCCCTGTACGGCCACTTACAATTTCTCAAGCTGCTTGCGATTTTCCTTTTGTCGCACTCACTCAATTCCACCGTCGCTGCAGATATTTTCCAAAGCCTGACAAGCTAGGCATCTAGTTGTAGGTCTTCGTTTGTCAAAAGTTTGCCTTTGTCTTTCAAGCTTACCCGAAATCGTCGACGATTTCGACTCGCAAGCGTTTGTTGCTGGAACGCATTCAGTTTTTGTTGCCGCGAAGTCACTGGATAAACTCTCCAGCCAGTCGTGCTCCTTCTTATTCGTTACTTTCTTTTCAGTTTTGATATGGTTGAGTTACACCCATGATGCAAGGTTTGAAATGGAATCGTTAGTTTGTTTGTATTGCTGTTTACAACTCTGTGCCAGAGGCGGCTAAGGCCCTGGCGTTTTTTGAGCTCGACGTTCCATGTTTGACGTTCGCCACCGCACGTTGCAAAGGAAGCTAGCCTTAAATTTCGCTGATAGCCAATTTGTCNACTTCCTTTTCGTACTGATGTAGCAAACGCTTACTTGTGTTGCGATTGCAGCAAATCTAACCGGTCATGTTAAAAGAAATTATCCGCGGCACCAAATCATTCGCAACATTCTAAGTTGACCGCCGGCCGACGCGTTCTTGTTATTCCAACTTGCTGCAACTGGGCATGTTCTAATTTGTGTTGACTGAGCGCTGAAGTTTTCTTTTTGTTGTTGTTGAAGCCTTATCTCTTCCTACGCTCGCACGTTGGCAATGTGCTCGTGCCAGGCTGAAAACAACAAGCATGCATGCATTGCCTTATCAGCTTTCGGTCGTAGCAACCGGTGTTTGCTGGCAAACGTAGTGTAAAAGAGGTAACGAGCGCAAAAATTCAATGCCGTTGTATTATACCGACATAGTGTTTGAAACTGTACAGAAGCAAGTGCCTGCCCTGCACAGTGTGAATGCAAGCGATGCTGCCTTCAAACGAAGTTGTTCGTTGTCGAGGAGCAAGATTAGTTTTTCCCAGGAAGATAAGCTTGTGCGATGGGTTTTGCTACTGCTTCATTTGCTGGAAGTTTTGTTGGTCGACAAAACGCGAAGACTCACTTGATTCGCTTGACTGTAAACCGCGCGTCCATTTCGTCACTTTCGGACGATGCAATTGCAATCGTTTCTTGTCGTTGCTGATGGCGGTTTGATGCCGTGTCTGTGTTTTGTCCTTTTTGCGTATCACAAGCTTGAGGACAGTCATCCGCCTCCGGGCACGCGGCGTGTCAAAGGTGGCAGTTGTCGAGCAGTTTTGCGGCAAGCCTTCTGCTTCCTTACAAGGCAAAAGGCCTGTGTGACTCCGGCCGCAGCATCTTACGTAGTGCTCGTCTGTGACACCTATTCGTTCTGCTCGACTGCTTCCGCATCTTTCCATCTGGCTCCCTTCTTCGTGCCCCACTGAGGACCAGAAGAAATAAGGTTTCATGCTATTGTTTCGTTTGTCAATCACGTGGAACCGAAGGGTGCGTTTGAGAGCATCGCACGTAGTAGACGTGCTGTTGCTATGCTTGGGTATTGCAGTGTGGAAGCTGTTCGGTGTTGCCTTGTCNGAATGGTCACTGTTGATTGTGTGGCATGAAGTGTGATCGTTCGTCTCGGTGCTGTTGTATGTGGGGCCATTCACATAAAGGGCAATGTCTGAACAGGACGAACGGAAAGCCTGAAGTTTGCGTGCAAAATAACTGCGATAAAGAAACCGGCTTTTCAGCAATGGAAGCTTCGCTTTGCTGCGCGTTCTCGGAAAGTAGTTTGCAGTAACGTGCGTAGGTTCTCCCGTGAAGAAAGCGCATATTTCGTGCATGTGTCTGTGTTCATTGCGCACGAGCTGTACGTCTTTGTGGGCTCCAGCCTCCGAAGCATGCCTGGCTAATTCTCTTACTGTTGCTGTGGTCATGCCTTTCACCTTTTTCTGGCTGTGGACACCATGCTCGCGCGTTCCATCTCTACTGGTTGGTTACTACGTAGCCTTTCATCTTAAATCGATGGTAGATGTAACATAAACGCTAACACCGCTGTATTTCGTATCGCCTTCAGGAGGTGTGTATTAACGTAACAGCTGGGCGTGCCAGTGATTAACTGTGCGGGGCTTTTAAACCCGAACACTTCACTGTTTGTTTCTTTCTTCCATTGTTACTTACAGTTGTCTTTTTTGTCATGCAGGTCGAGCAACTGAACAAACATATTACCGAAACGTAAGTATCGCATTTTAATGCCATGGTGTAAAATTGCCCTTTAACATCACGTTTTGTTTGTTCCGCTGTTTGGAAAGTGGTTTCGCTGCTGTCGAGGCTACGTTCAGTGCTAGCGACTTGCTTTTGCTCGCGTTGGTCGTACAACGTAGAAATCTNNCTATTTATCTGCGATGGTTTGCTGTAGTACAAAACAGTGCGGTTACAGCNACAAACCAGAAATCGTGTCATTGTCTGCAAACGCCAAAATCGCTTGAAGTGCAAAAAAGCAATGAAAGGATCAAAGCTTTCGTGTCCAGGCGTTTGTGCTATGCCTACAATGTAATAGGGTGTCCGAATTTGCTTGCCGTCGCATACTCAGTTATGATCAAAAATATGCAATGATCCCATTGTTTTCAGACCGAAAACAACCAAGGCCCGCGACACGACAGTCGCGAGTGTGAGCAGTTTGGATAGCCGGAAGGAAAAATACACGAAACAAGCCAGCAAACAGGTATTATTCAAAAGTTGATCAAACGCTGGCCGTCGGCTGCGCAAACACTGTGGCCTTCCTTTGCTTCCTGTCGCGCGTGGTTTATATCGGGTTGGTGCTCGTATTGTGAAGACCGAGGGTTTTGTTGAAGTTGAAGCGTGATTGACCGCGGCGAGGTTTCGCGAGAGCGCCTTGAAATGTTTGGGCTCTACTGAAGCAACGGGACGGTGCTTCCTTTTGAGCTGACGTGCGGTACCGGCTGCATTCCAAAAAACGAATGTGTTGTTGGAAAAAATGTTCAGGCGCCTCATCGTTCGCCACTTTCGCGGCGCATCCATTCGTTGCGTAATTGTTGTCAGCTGGTTGCTGTGCCTCACGCCCTTGTTGATAAATAAGAGCACTGCCTCTGCAATAACTGATATCTCGATTAGCACATTCTCTTCCGCTAATTGTGTTTGGTATTCCGTGGCAGGAAATGGTATTGATTGTCAAGCATCGTATTACGCGGTTTCCAGAGCACTATTAGTGAAATAGATACAATACAACTGGCCATATGTTCGTATTCTTTCAAACTGCACTGCTTCAGCAAAGTTTCATATATGTATTTTTAGCATGTTGTGTTTTGCACCGAACCGCTCACAGCGCGTTGTGAGGAGTTGCTCGGTTTGGCTAGTTGCGGAAAAATCAAAGCTTTTAATCATTTTTGTAAAACAAGTAATTTTGTTGCCTTCGCTCTCCTCAACAGCTATTTCACGTCTATGCCCACGACTTCAGTACCAAACATCGCCCCACCTCGCCGGCATTGTCCCCCACTTCGCTGACGTTGTGCTCTGCTTTAAAATTGACGCTTGCGCTGATGTGACGTTATCGCGCATCGCACGGTTCAGTACTCAGGCAAATCACTTTCCCATTGGCACGTCACAAAGCTGTCGCGAACACACACGAAGACGCTTTCCCTGCCGCCAGTTCACGTTTCGTTGTATATCGCTCAACGGCGAACGTTCGCTCCGTTCTTGCAGGAAGTGAAAAAGACTCCCTCGTCTGTCGGAAAATCTGCCGGTGACGTCAGCGACCGCAGGAACAGATGGGAGCGAGGGGAGGTGGTGAGCGCCGAGAAGTCGTCTATCAGGAAGGTGAGCTCATGTTCACATCGATTGGTTCGACTATGTCGCCCGGTCCGTGCCGACTGCTGTGACAAACGACGCGCGGCTTTTGTTCTGTTCGGGGAAAACTCCTGTCAACAATCCCGTAGTTTCAACGCTGCTACTGTGCCCGCTCCATCCCAAGCCCGTGTCGGCATCGTTCAGCTTTTCCTGTTCTTCGATGAAAGCAAACAGCACGTCAGCGTCAAGCGCATGTGGGCGAGAGCTTTGTAGTTTCAACTGCTATGCTACGGGCTGGCACAAACAGCCTAGGCAGGCAGGCAGGGCTGTTGCGAAACCGGCTTCAATTGAAACAAAGTTGGGAACTCCATGGCATGCGCTTGGTGCGACGTTGTTGAGCATTTTCTCGGTGTCAACTTCAACAGCTGTTTACTCGGTTATGCAGCCCTCGTCGCAAATCTCGTAACTGCAACTTGCCTGTGCCGTAGAATTGCTTTAGGAGAGACACGGCTCTTTATTTCATGCGAACCCAATTTTGTTTAAAAGTCGTTTTTTGGATCTTCAAGGAATTTTGAAGGTGCTCAAATCTCTTAGGAGTCTCGCAACGTGAGAAAGTGGTTAAAATTTTCGGTTTTTTTTCTGCTCCAAATGTCGAAACCCCGAAAGTATTTCCCGAGTATCCGCGCAACAGCATCGAATGTATCAACAAGCCTGCGCCAGATATTCAAGCTTCGTGTTTTTGTTGTTTTTTATTCTGAAGCTATTGCGAAGCCGTCCAGGCACTGTATTGCGAATTACGACATCCGCCACTTTTTCTTCGCGTGCACGGCGCAGTGATACCAATCAAGCGGTATTTATAGCGCCAAACGCCAGACAAGCATCAGTCCCTCAACTGTTCCTCTGCGTCATTCTGCCCGAACAGTGCGTCGATCGAGGCAGTCGAACTTGCTTGGCTCCATCCGCTGGTGCCTGACTTTTAGTTCACTGGGCCGTTTGTCAGTTACGCTTACGTGTTGCTACTTCCTTCGAACGGTCCTGAAAACTTTAGCATGAAGCGCTTAAATTGATGATGGACGTGCATTCATTCTGCTTGAGGTGAAAATGCGCCATCTGACAACTGAAAGTAGACGCAGCGAAAGTGTTTGTTTGTTTATGAAGCTTCTTGTGTTTTATATTGTGCGTCATACAAGGAATGACGGCTCAGTCGTTGAAAGCACTCTGTGCAAAACTTCAAAGAATCTTAAAAACCCAGAACAAGACCACGATGATCGGTTTTGCAACGAAAATTGGGCGCAAAAAATACGCAAATAAGAGAAAATTCAAAGGAGCGGGATAATTTCTTCACTTCAACCTCAGGAGCTTTGTTACGAAACAGACGATGCTATGAATCGTTTGCGATACCATTGTCCGAGCACCAGTCACTGTTACATGTGCATGTCGTCTGGCGATCGCACAATCAGCAAGCGCACTTCGCGCATGAAGGAAGCGATTCGGTGACTGCCGTTGACAGCGTGACGCTGAAGAGCAGACCCAGTACCATTGAAACGGCCATTGTCGTGAACCGCAAGCATCTTCTTCGGTCGCCCTTCACCCTTTGTAAGTGACGGGCAGCGCGCAACTATGTCGTGGCCTTTTGTGTCGCAGGAGCACGTTGTGGGCGCCGGCGGAATATCCTCTCGCAAAAACATGTGGGAGACGGGCCAGGTCGCCGGCGCGTCGACCCCCTCAAAACCGGTCAAGGACGTGCCAGACATTAAGGGCGGCGACTTCTCAAGCCGCAAGAACCAGTGGCTGAAAGTGACGCAGCAGGGGTCCGCGGCCAAGAAGACGGTAAGCGTGCTGGCGTGACAAGTTTTGTTGCTGTGGCGAACAGACTTGCTAACCACGGCGCAAAGCCTATAAATGCCTGATGCCGGCGACTTCCGTCTTCGGGGTGAAAAACATTGACATTGGTGTTTGTCGTTCGAACATATCTGCGAACGCAAGGCAAGAGAAACTAGCAGTAACTATACATTGCGCCTCTTTGCTGAGGGTTATAGGGCACGACCGTTTCTGGTTCATCTCTTGTACACCGAATGTTAAGCATTTTGGTTGAAGCAGATTTGCCTCTTAAATTTTATAACCGCTTGGAAAATTTTGATGTGTGAAACTTATGTTGATGTTTTTTTTCTGTGTAAAAGCAAGACGTTCTCAAAAAAAGTCGTTAAAACTCTTTTTCGTCGGCAAAAACTCGTTTTGTTAAGTCTGCATCTGCGTTTGCATGTCTGTCGATTGACGAATTGTGTCCGACAGCGCGGAAAAAATTGCCGTTCCCTGCGTGCCACGCCCCTCTTGGAGAAAGTCCGAACTTCTAGTCGACCGTTTCAAGCGGCCTTGTAACAAGCACCACCACAATCACGCCTCACTGACGAAGCGATTTCGCGTTCGCGGTTGAAATTGCTGAACGCTGACTGACAGTGACGTCTATCAGCTGGCTCGCGGTCTGAGCGCGACAGCTCCAGCGTCCGCGATTGAGACATTTACCGCTGGTGCGAAACAGAAAGCGACCTTTGTTTTGCTCGACGTCTTCCCTGATGACGTAACCACTTTTGCTAAGACGCTGTGATTCACGGTTCATTTGACCGATTGACGGAACGCCTTTTGCGGGATATAGACGTCTGCTTCCGTTTCTAACAAGCAGGAAATTATGAGAATTCCAAACTAAATTCGCCCGACCATCCTGGTTAGCGCCAAGGAGAGTCGAGGACTAGGTGATTCATTTTGCGTGTTAAGATTGACTGAAAGTTGTTTATTTAGTTAAAATCACGCGTTTCAGATGAAAATTTGTCGCAAGTTCTTGTTTGACTTAAACTGGACTTCTGCGTGTTGAAAATAAAGCAGCGCAAGTGTTTAGGGTCATGTGACCTCTATTCAGTTTCGGCAAGTCGAGGGCAACTCGCTTATGCTTTGAACTACTAAGACCGTGTGGCCCTTGCACTGCACTGTACTGTGGTACATAGCGAGCTTCATCTTTTTTCCTTATTCACCTGTAGCTACATTTTCCCGCAATTCGGCGATTCGTCGGCACTCCGAATGTTGTTCGGCAACAATCGTCATTGTTCCAGTCCCATGTTAGTCGTGCCACCGCTTGGGCGTGCTGCTCAAGCCTTGAGTTGTTTGTTTAATCGCTCGTCATAAGCGACGCGTAATTTTCTTCTCTACTTTGATCAGGAGACACCGGTCACCATGAAAACCGGCGTAATGAGCCGATTGAACCAATGGGAGAAAGGCAACGTCAGCGGGAGCTCGCACGATAAGCCGAAAGCCAAGGTTGTGGTTGCTGTTGTTTGGATGCACTCTGTTGCGTGATAGTTGATATTTGTTGCGTAACAATTGGTAGTTAACTGCTACAAAACAGACCGTTTCTTAGGCTCTGCTGAAAACGCATGTGCATCGCTGGCGCAACTGTGCACAGCACTTCCGTTTTACATGCGATTGCGCAGCGAACTCTTGACGGTCGGCTCTCTCGCTTTGCTAGGGGGTATTCAACAGTGTTGATAAGCAAAGTCCAATCCGGACTCTAGTCGTCATTCTAAGAACTTAACTTGCTTCCATCCAGATTGACTTTCCTGGCATTCGTTCTAGCTATCCAGCAACATTGTACCCACATGAAAAAGAAGATCGATGCTGATGAATGTGATGCAGCCTTTGCGTTGGCCTTTTTCCACACTGCGCTAGTGAATATTTCTTTACCAGTTCTGTTTTATGTCTCACAATTTTTTGTTATTAAACTGTTCTTATACGGGGTGTCCAGGCTGGCGAATATTTTGACTCGGGGATATTAAGGCATTAAAACTTTAAGGACCACTTTATGGGGTCCACTTCTCGTGAGCGGAGGTTAAATTACAAAATTAACGCCGTGTAGCGCTTCGCAACAGAACAGGGTCTCAAACTCGAATTGCTCCGAAGGCCAAATGAGGATTTATAAGTAACCCGAGGACCACATTATGACGCTGACGTAACAATGACGCTACCTGAACCCTACTAGAAAGAGCTTTCACATCTTATTTACAGCGAAAGGTATCGTGAGTAATAGGCAAGTCATTTCTAGCCGTCTCCGCGTTCGTTTGAAAAGAACTTGTTCACTCGCCAGCCCAGCACTTTCAAAAGTGAACAAACTAAATAAGGTAAATGTTAATTACTGTATTTGAAAATTCCCAAAAGCCTCGCGGGCCGCGTGTTTGAGACCCGCGCAATAGACAGTCTCAATGTTTTGTGCGCAACAAGAAGAGTTTTTCCTTCAGAGCTGTGGCGAACCTCGCATACACCCCCAAACCCATCAGTGGTGACACACCAGCACTGGCGAGATGTGTGTACTCAATGTTGTCACGCCATCGCATGTCAACCAGCCTTACGCCGGTACTTGCGCTACTTTCTGACGGTACATCTCGCGCTTCACGGCTTGGTTTTGTTTCGAGCAGGGCGACCTCCCCGTCGCCTCCGGTGTCGGAAACCGACGCGCCAAGTTCGAAAACATTGGGGATTCACCGAAACCGCAACCGGCGAAAACGACCGTCCATCTGGTGAGTCGCTGTTCGTTGCATGATTTATATTGTTTTCTGAAGTCGCTGAAACTGTATGGGCCGAATGTATTTCAGCTTGTGGTGGCCGCGTTCGGCCAGTGCTTTGTCGAAAAACTGTTTTTTGGAAACGAAATCTCAAGTTAATTTTGATTTTGAGTAGCAAATTGAGTGTGAAGAGCTGTCTGTTGTGGGAGCTAATTTGCACCGCTGTGTTGCAAGACTTCTTTGTTATCCACCTGTTGCTGCAGCGACTGTACTAGTCTTTCTCGATGTAGCTTGCGCTGTATTACACTTTCAAGAAGTTCTATTTGCAAAACAACAAAAGTTCAGCGTGAATGAGGGAGAGGTCCAAATAATATCGAAAAAGGGCGCATGGTCGCGTTGCTGGAGCATCTGAATTATTCATTGAGCAAAATGTGTTGAGTCGTTTTTCGAGAAGGTTGAAGCAACTGACACATGGCAATGAAAAGGATGGATGTTTGTAGTTGCACGGAACTGTCTCATACTTACTTGCTGGAGAAACGCTTTATTTTCACTGGGCGTCTCATCTAATTGTTTAAGGCTTACATTTACACGCCGTCCGCCGTTTAGCGTTGTTCGGATGCAGAGCATGCTCTGAACAAGTGAACGCAATAAAGCATTTATTGTGACGCAGGCGAGTGACGTATCGAACAGAAGGAACAAGTGGGAGAGCAAAGCCGCTGACCAGCAGGTGCGCTTTTATTCTTGTTGTCGCAAAGCGGTGAATCATTGAATTGTAAACGTAACAACGAATCCCAGTTATTGACTTGCTTCGGAGTGCTGATGATTTTTTTTTTTTTTCATCCGGACAAATTTTGTGCAAATCTGTTGCCGCTAAGACTGGGTTTATTTTTTCGGTCATTTTCCGGTCATGGACCGAAATGTTTTTTTTTTAAATGACCGAAAAAAATTAAGTCAATTCGGTCATAACGTTTGAAAAGGTAGGCTAGTGAATACTGTTATGACAAGTTTTAATACTATTATGGGACAAATGACCAAAATTTCTCAAGTGAAAAAAAGAAACCCAGCGCTAAGGTTGTGTCCCTGCGTTCGCAATAATTGCGTCGTCCCACTCCAGCAGGTCTTTAGCGGCGTTTCTTTCGACGCGCTGCAAATTTCCATTCCAGCTGCGTGAGTACTCGCACGAAAAGTGTGGGTCGAACGTTTGAAATCTAGATTTTTTTTCAGGCCAAATCGGCTCCGTCCAAACGTGAGGCCCCGGCCGACGACCGTTCCAGCACCCCCGACGGCTCGTATGACGATGACGCCGCAAGTTCACATTCTGGGTCGCAAGGTGAGGGTTTTCCGGCTTTGATGTCGGCGTCGTGATGCCGTTGGGTTCGCGACCTTGCTGCAGCGAATCTTCTGTTATGATGCAGTGCACGATTTCACGATCAGTCAATTCCGGTATTTGCAAGCTTCAGAATTACTGCGGCGATCGCTCAGTGGCAGAGCGTCCGCCTTTCAATTAAAAGGTTGTGTGTTCGATCCACGGCCACTGAGCAAATCGCCGTAGCGCTCCTTGAGCAAGGAGCGTCCATCTCAACCGCCTCGGCAAGAAGCAAATTACAGGCTTCGGTTGTCGATGAGTAAATCTGCCGCATTGATCCAACAAAAAAAATAATAATAATTGTGTTGACGTTTAGTTTTTTTTTCGTTTTGCTACCTGACGTTGGTTTTGGAATTCGTCGACTTCAAAGCCTTGTTTAGTGATAATGTGTCCCTGGAGTAGGGAGACTTTCCCCCTGCGAGATATTTTTCCCTCCCCGATCCGCTGCTCTACGCAAGAATGTCGCTTCTTGACCCTCACAGTACATGCGAGCTTTAAAAGAGTGCCTCGCGCTTGTACCCCTCATATAAACTCGCCTGAACTCTTGATACGCCGACGGTACATGCGTAAATCTCGCTGCAATAACTTGGTTTCTACTGTGAACTGCGTTTGCTTGCTGCAATCCAGCACCGCGGTTCGGACGAAGTACGTAGCCAGCGGTGACGTAGCGCGCACGTGATGAGCTCAATGACGAAAGGGTCTTGGCGCTGCGGCGATCGCTGCCAGCAACCCAGTCATTAGACTGCGACGCGCACCTCATCATCATCGTTGTGTGCGCGTCGACAAGACTGACACGGCGTATGTTCGCAGGTCGCGACCGTTACCAGGACGACGACACTTACTCGGACGAAAACTGAACGGACGGACGAACAGCTGAAGTTCGGGAGTGTAATAAAAACTTTTGCCGTGCCTTTCACGCTTACTAAGCGCCATATTATCCTGTGTAGCTTACCAGGTGCCTTCGATAGTGATTCGATGACGTGCGTTGTGACGTCACTGCTTCTTCCTCGTCGTGAATGCAGTAACGTTTGTTGTTTATCGCCGCTGTACAGTCTGACGGTGAATCATCAAGTTTATGCTGCACTGTTAAAATAACCGCCGCGCCGGTTGTTCTAGTGTTACGGCCGATTTGCGCCAAGGCAGCGCCAGTCCTATCAACTTTTGATGCTGGGCTTTTGTTGTCATTTTGCAAAACCACCTGGCATCGAGCCTCCAATTGCTGCTGCCCCCTTCTTTCTCCGTTTTTTTTTTATTCTATGTGTACATAGCTTTAACGCACGATTAACAACTGTTTCTCGTTTCTCACGTTCTTGTTATAGCTGGTTGCGCGACCAAATTGCACCTCGTCCTCCCCCCCCCNNGACGAGACGCTGGCCCTCCTCCTCCTCCGTCAATCGCGTACAATCGTAATTTTGCGCTGTC
>JGI24158J21664_10000162_pt1 | contig 48665 bp, 32 predicted proteins | sample Ectturendosymbi3_FD_21664 | JGI IMG/M metagenome (IMG submission 21664) | reverse complement strand
ATCAAAAAAATCTTTAACACGAAGATCTATACAATACACAGGACCAAGGCTCTGGAACAATATTCCCAAAGACTTAAGAAACAAATCATTCCTAGCGTTTTATCCAACATACAAAAAATATTTGCTGGATCAAGTTGTGTTGTAATATATCTATCTATAAGGGAAAAACAGGACGCACGTCCGCGTACAATTTCTATTTCGTCTTTAGTCGAATGAGTAAATTTCAGGATAAAAAGTGCTGAAGAAAATACAAAAAACATGCAAACTTTAAGGCTCTGCCACAAATCTTTGTTCATTTTACGAGAATTTAGGAATTTGTGCTCTGGTTTACAAAAGAAATGGTGCGTGTCAGGTGAAAATGGTGCTTGTCAGTTGTTGGCAATAGTATAACTTTTATCTTTCCGGTTTAAGCCACTATTTTTATAGCTTTTGTGCGTGAAGGGGCATGGGTATAAAAGACGAAAGTTACTTCGACCGTGAAAGCAACACTTTGTTGAAGACGGGGAATCGGATAATGAGCTATGTAAGAAAAGGCACCGTGCAACATTCTCTGGACATGGCTGAAGGAATGTGAATGTGCATAAATTCCAATTATGAGCAGGATTGGCCTGGTCGATGTTTTAGCCACTGCAACTTCTTGCCTAGCAGATCCTTTACTACGGAAGGCTTGGTTTCGGGAACAGCTGCATCTTTGAAATTCCGCTTAGCCTATTGTGTTCTTTACTGTCGGCATTAATTTAGCCCACATGCTTTGTGCTTAGATTGTAAAGTATCTTTCTGAACCTGCATAAATAAAGCATGCTTAGTTTATTTTACAGTAGTGTGCAGCTGGATAAAAAATGATGACAGGTTTGTTTCCGTTTACAGGCGTGAGACGAATCATAAACATGCTATACAATGAGTTGATGAATTGTTAAGCTTGGCATGAAATATTAAGGAACGTCCATGCTCCTGCGCTTTGACTGCAATAATAAAACAAATCAAAGAAATATTTACAAGATGGCAGGTTGGTATTCAAGAAAAAAATCAAAGAGAAATTACCCAGACTTTTAGGAACGGATAGAGGGTAAACTTGGCAAGAAAGTTCAATAACCATACTTCCCAAAAAAATTTCAACACCATGTAATTTTCAAACTTGCAATCATCATCTTTGAGCAAAATTTAGTTCAGTAAAAAGACACAATAAATTTTAAATGACTCGGTTATATTTTAACATTGCAAACTTGATCAATTTACTTTTACCTGGTGAAGTCTGCAATAGCGCTAGCGCAACACATCGCAGCACTTTTTTGGCACACCACTCAGTTTTTCTTTGGTTTCACACCAACTAGAAAAAAGCTACGTAAATATACCAAGTTCTTTAAAGAATACCCACTGATTAAAGAAAGCAGTTAAAGCCTAATAGATGAGGTTGCAAAACAACAATTTTTAATAGCTACTGGATTATGCGCCATGGTTTCTTATTGTGAAAAACGCATGTCAGTCTTGGTTTGCAAAAACCTCAAGAGAACTTTTTCTGTTTTTGTATTTTGTTTTTCTTTATTATGGAGCCAGAAAATCTGCAAGGTTTTCTTGCTGGTGGCAATCATGTATGTTGTCAGCAATTCACAAAGCACTTAACTATATTGTTTTACATCTTATTTATATAGAATGAGGCTAGAGTAAAACGAAATAAAACTGCTTTTTGAAACGTTAATGACAAAAGAAAGAAACCAAAGAATTTTATTCTCCTCAGAGAGTAAACCCTTTTCAATTTCCATCACGTTTTACAAAATTTCATCAGTTTACGAAATAAAATCTGACTTCTACTCAGTGTTCTACGTTACTTGCGAAGACTTGAAGGAAAATTACTTCATGGCTGTTACTTCTCTGCACAGGTTGTTTTTACTGTGGTTTGCTTCTAGATCTGTTCGCGTCAAAGCCTTAAAATATTTTATGCCAGATTCGATGAAACCCACGCCTTGCGAAAGACCAATTTCTTTGTGGACTACGTTTGTGTAGCCAAAGCCCTGCATTCCAACTGCTACACCGCCTTAAGTCAATGTCTTCAATGAAATCTGTTGGCCACGTCGGCATATGGCACGCATTCATCATTTCGGCGTGTTGACGTAATGCTTTCATGTTTCGTTCTCTTTGCCATGGTTTGAAGGCTTAAATGTATTGAAGTACTCCACAGCCAAAGTTTCCTCTAACGTTCCTAATTCTTCAACATTATGTAACAATCCAGCAAGGCTGTTACATCTTTGTATGTTAAATTAAAGCCTTGGAATCAACGAATGCTTGGTAATTTTGGATATTCAGGGTTATTTCCAATATCAGAAAATATTTTTCCGAAATTCAAATTATCTTCAAAGAAAAAGTTTTTCAAACTATACAGTTAAAATGCATTTTATGATAAATCGAACATTTCGCGAATTCCCCGTAAACGTTCTTATTAAAGAACAATCAAACGCTTTATGTTTATAGCTCCAAGAAGTTTCGTTGTTTCGTGCTAAAATATTGTTTGTAATGTCCTCTTCAAGCAACACTGATAGCATTTTGACATAAGCTCATTTTAATGTCTTGCCCGATACATCAAGCTGCACTTGGGTTAAAGTTCTGATTGATTTCTCATTGATGAATTTCACCATTAAAAATATTTCACATTGCTTCGTGTAAATCAATAATTTTCTTGCAAGTCTTTCTCATGCTATGTAACATAAAGTTATACCAAACCTTAAAACTTTGTCTGTCAAAACCGTTAGGCACACAGGAAAAGCATTGGACAAATAGAATGTATTTTAAAGGAGGGCAATGGTTTCTTTTCTTAAAAATTCTTATTTTAGCGCAGCGTAGTTGTGTTTTGCATGACCATGGCGTGTTGATAAAAGCAGCCATTCCACAGGGTGCGTTTATTGTACATCCGCAACAAATTAACTTTGAGACATAAAAACGGAGTCTACTTTTATAATTCTAAAAATTTAAAAGTTCTGTTAAAAATTCAGTGTATCTTCGTTATTTTACTCAACCTTTTTGTCACAAGAAAATTTAGGGGTACATGCTCACCTGTCGAAATGCTGAAGGGTTACATGGTCAGAGAAAGGTTGGGAACCCCTTCTTTAGAGTATATTTGAGGAGTTGGTCCGAGTTTGGTTGATGCGAGTTGCAAAGAATGAATCGAAGAATGAAAGCTCTGCTATCGTGCCGACTTGCTCCTTCATTAGATTTCCATCTTTGCCCTTGCTTAATCGCCGTAGGCCCATAGTCCAATTCGCAGCCTCGTGCAGAATTCACAGTGCCCTTGGCACTTTCAAATGGATGCTTCTTCAGAATCACCAGAATTTTTAGGAACCATCAGGAAAGGGTAAAAGCTTTGAAAGGAATGCTTCCAGACCAAGATAAAGCATCGCGTGAAGCGGACAATGCGACTAAAATTCAAGCGGTTGTTCTGCAGAATATGACGAAGAAAAAGCTTGTACCCTACAGTCTCATTGCGTTAACGAAAAGTTATCGAAGTATACATGTCGTGAATTCTTTTGAAAATATATATCTTCCTGTAAAAGTAGAAACCAGGCTTCAAGTAAAAGGTCTGCTGGCCTTGGCTTTCTTTAACGATGGATCAAGTGTTCCTACTCCAATTCTAGTCACCTCTATTCTTCAGCGTCACACTGTGAAAGAAGTTTTTTGTAGTGTTCTGCAGGATGCTATCTTTATTCCGAAGAAACAAAAGTTGTCTTAATTCTCAAAACATTGCATTTGTCAAAAGATTTTAAATCAAAAAATGTGAAGGCATTATGAGGTCTTCCACTGCTGTCGTGCTTCTGTTTAATCAGCTCAAACTTTCACAGGAAATGAACGTGTAGTATACACGATACATAATAGGATCTGAACTTGATCTAATTGTGCATAGGCTTACAGAAAACAAACGAGTTCGAAAAAGCTTGTGGCTCCTGACCTTTCGTCTCGTGCAGAATTTCCTTCGCTTCCAAGTCAAGTAGTGAGAGGCATTTTCCGAGGTCTGTACTGAAAGCTAAGCAAACTCGAGAGGATTCCAGTGAGAATTTATATGGACTGTTCCAAACCTGCAGAAAGTGCTCAATTTACAACAGTAACCCTTTGCTATTTCTGGCGCTTCTCGGGAGCTATACTGGCCAAAAAGAATAACTGGAAGTAAAATATGGGGTTTCCTGTTGACATGGTCGATTTGAAAGTTCTTTCTGTACAACAGCCGCTTGGAACACCCGTTAAACGATTTTGAGGTCTTCGGATGCACTTGTGTAATATAGTTTCACCGTCACAGATGGTGACGAAGCAACAAAAGGCAAAACCAAGTGTTCTGTCGTGGCGCTAAAGAATCTTTCCGCCAACAGTGCCAATTAAACCCCAGTAATAATAATAATAGTGGTAAAGCTGAGTACTGAGACAGTTGTGCGCTTATGCGGTATTATATCACGTCGCCCGACTCGTATCAATGCACTGACTCGCGCTGTGCTCATATAAATTGTGCTCTGAAGCGCTGACGCCAAGCGTTTAGAGAGTTTGATCTTTCGTTCATTTGCGTTCATTCTTCGTTTTGCCAATTATTTTTAACTTAGCTCGCGTTCGTTTTATTTGTATCCTTCATTTGTCAACAAGAATGCGATATGATGAATCGGTTGAAGGTCTCCAAGGTTGCTTGCCGTCACAGCTGCTTTTCAGAGCCACCCAGGAATTGGTGCGTATTTTAACCAACTACCGAAGATATTATCCCAAGAAAATTCTCGTGCTGATGTCATGCCACGTTCGAAATTACAGCTGTTTTTTCAAAGATTTGAAATCAACTGAGTTCCTTTCAAAGAAGAAAAACACTATCAGTATCTGCTTAATGATCAAATCAAACTAAAGTTTCACCGTTCGTTTATGGATTTAAAATAAGAATAGCTTATTCTGCAAAGTGATGTGATAATTAAAAGGAAATAAAAACAAATTTTTCTTTTCTCTGATGATAGCAACCCATCTCCATTCCATTGTCAGTAGGTGGCCAGTCAATCAATCCGAAAATTTGCTTTTATTTGAAGGTGATTGCGAAGAAATATTTATAGTCCTGTGTATGAAGCAGCAAGTTTCATCGCCGAGGAGGAAAATTGTTAACCAAACAATTAAGAATCGTTTTAAGATCAAGTTATTTTATTATGTTTTATTTCTTCACCGTCATCACTATACCTTATCGTTTGTGGAGCAATCCTAAAGATGCACAGGAAAAGCTCCAGCGTTTTTTNGAAAACAGCGATGTTTTAAATATTCCATGTAGTAAACAAACTTTTATTTTGCAAAAATATTTGCTTTGAACACNCACAATATGAACGTATTTTTCGCAATTAGCGTCAAATGTCTAGNAACTTTAATCTGTGATGAAATTTTTTAATGGAAGTGAGGAGAAATCAAGGAGATCAAACATAGAATAAGCATGCATTTTCAAAGTATGCGGTTCACGACGCTTAACGATTTGTCAAGCACAATTGCCAACAATATGCTACGTTCTACGTAAACTTGAACACGAGCCAATACTTCCAGCTATTCGGATTTCAATTATAAAGTCTTCGCTGTTAAGGTTCAAGATAAACATTTCCTAAGCAATTTCACAACGTGTTTCAACTGACACCCATTTTTATCGGGTCTCTGACTGTTAAAGGATCTTCACTACAACTTCAGCCACAGCCATTAAACATTACGGTTGAAATTCAACTTTCACTTTCCTGCAGACTTTGTTAAATTATAATTTAATTTATTTGTTTGTGAGCAGACACGAAGTCCATAGATATATCAATATGTCTTTAATTTTTTTGTTTGTGAATTCATTTGTTTAATTTATTTGTTTGTGAGCAGACACGAAGTCCATGTTAAATGAANATGTCTTTGATTTAGTATTTTTTCGGAAAAATGAAATCAGAGTAGAGAACGTTGGTGTAAATATTATTCAACAACCAATTTTTTAAAATTTTCGTTTTCAGTGCTTTTTACTTTATTTTGGTTCTGGAATTGAGATTTCTACGTTTCAAGCGTTATATTCAACCCAAAGAAAGCACAAACGCGTGTTTTTGCTAGCTAAAATTTTTTCCGTTTTGAAAGCTGTAAGTACAGTATTGCTCATTTTTCACTAGATTTAATCAAGTTTGCACTAAAATATTAATTTTTGCGTTTTGATTTGTTGTTTTGGTAATGTTTAACAATCCTAGCGAATTCGTGGAATATATCTAATTATCAAAATTGTTGTAGGCGTCAAGTAATGCTGTTGATGCAGGCCGGGAAAATACTTCGTACATTTCGTTGTTTGAACACGTTGTCTTGCCTTTTCGACAGTAAATACAATTTGTGTTTAAGGCTTGTTAGTTTCTTTGATGCAAAAGTTAAACGCTACAAAACACACAGTCGTGCAAACGTTTTGCCTCAAAAGGTTACCCTTTCATAAAAATGATGTTTTCGTGTCTTTCATCGAATACATTGCTGGTTGTCAAAAGGCATTTTTCTCTGCTTGATTTTCAGAACTGATTTAAAAATCAGTGATTATTTTTAAATGTTTTTCAACTATAACTCAAACACCTTTTCATTCAATATGATTCACTTAGTTCTGAATGCTGCCTTTTTGTTTAACTCTTTAGAGAAAATAAGCGCTTTTGAATATCTTTCTTTACCGAGTAAATTAATTACAATAACAAGTCTTGGTGTCTGCAACGCGAATTTGTAGACTAGTATGTGCATTTAATATTTTAACAAACGGTTTACAGCAAGGTCAAGTTGTTGATAATTACACTGTAAAATTTAACTTTCGGAAACTTAAGGATTTCTCTACACGGAAAGCACAAGCTTTGAAAATTGTTGCTAAACACTTTTTCAAGAGAGTAAATTTCAGAACAAACCACCACTTCACTTCCAAAATTTTAAAATAAGCTTATTTTTCACGTCTTGTAGTATAATCAAGGAGAGTTTGAAACTTATGATCCTTTGCGTTCCATCTTATGATGCACGAAAACGGAAACAAAGAGTATGACCTGAACTGAAGTTAGTGACTGATCATCATTTTCTGCATTGTTGGAATCCATGGAAAATTCAGTTAGGTTGAAAAGCACATTCTAGTTGACTAGGTTTAAATTCAGCAGATTTGTGTACCTTTTTGTACTTCTGCTGAGTAGTAAAATGAACTGCATTACTGAAGACAACTAAGGATGTTATTCGTGTATGAACAGGAAGGATTCATGCAGAACCAGAAGCAAGGCGCCTAAGCGCAAATGTTTTCCTGTTTCGCTCAATAAAGAAAACCCATCATTTTATTGCGGTTAGGAGGGCAAACGCTTCCTTGCCGCAGGCGCTCGAGATTAAATTTTTGTGCAAATATTAATCTTTCAACGCAATCACCGCGCTACCATTTTTGAGATGTTTCGCAGCCGTATCATTCTTATGCCTGTTCAACATACAGTAGAAGAGAATCTTCTTAATGATTGCACGGAAACCTTTCAGCAGAGTCGAGGTGGTCAACTGAAGTTTTTGAAGTTCCAGAGAATTTTTCGCTAAGCCTCGCCGCCTGTCTGTAGTGAAAAATTCAAATGACGCTTTCCAGTCATCGCTCACGTTCACCCCGCTACTTTAAGCAAACCCTTGACGTTGCCACCTTTGGAATTCAAGCCCAGCTTGATATATCAAGCTAGGTTTGTTTTCTCGAAAATTTCCGTCTGAGGATGTTTCGAACAGCTTAAACGTCACCCTTAGGTTAACAAGCAAAAGCTCTAAGTTTGCTGTAAGCTTTCGAGGAATCAGCCGGCTGGACTCTCCTTTCTTGGCTTTGCGATGATTCAGACTTGTACATATCTGTGTTCAAGCAACTATTCTCCGTGAAGGCGACAAAGTTGAATCAATTAGCAAAATTTTTATTAGGAAGTACGCTTCACTTAACACTACACGTCCTCAGTCCTGAAATTTTACTCAAATAAAATAGGATTAATTTATGTGTTAAGCGGTTGCGCGTAACGTTTATTACAGGGGTGGCCAAACCTGCTCTATGTATGAGCCGCATATCGTAAAACCCAAGTTACGAAGAGCCGCAACATTAAAATCTAAAAACACAAATTTATTTGCAATCTACGCTTCTGTAACATCATAATTCTTTTTGGAACGACTTGCAAAAGCATATTGTACGGCACGCTAGCTACCACAGCACCACTTTACAATATTTCTACGTTTTGCAATAGAAATAAAAAATAAAAAACAAATGTATGATTTTTCGGAAAGCACAAAGAGCGGCATGCAGAGGTTCGAAGAGCCGCATGCGGCTCGCGTGCCGCAGTTTGGCCCCCCCTGGTTTATTACATCCGCATTTAGGGGAAGCGAAACCGAAAAAAGAAGTGAATGAAGCAAGTCTCGCTTGCGTGTAACGTTGATTGCACCCTTATTTTTATGAACACATGCGCTTTGCATTGATCACATCTGTGTTAAATATGTGCGTTCTGCAACCAAAAAATGTCAGTGGGAGGCTTGCTTTGACTAGATCACTAAACCGATTTGATTAAGCACATATTTTTAGAATCCAGTTTTTCGTTACGTTTTCTGAAACTAATTACTTTCATCTGTGAAGCAAATTTAAGATAAGAAGAGAAAGAAGAGGAGAGCTAGGGTTAGTTTTGAATATTTATAAGACGTTCACCCAACATAAGACGTCAGTAAACTTGCAACCAGACATATCTTGTAACTCATTTCGTTCCCTGATGGTCGAATCACTTCTCCAAGTCGAAAGATCCCAGCTACGTTGGTTCGGCCATGTGTCCAGAATGTCCCAGGAAAGATTGGTGAGGCACGTTCTGCTGGATGCACCCATGGGAAAGTGGCCCAGAGGTTGTCCAAGAGCTAGCTGGAGTGACTACATCTCCGACCTTGCTTGGTACCGTCTTAGTGTGGAGCCAGCAAAACTATCTGAGATTGCTGTTGACCGTGAGGCATTTCGAGCTCTCCTAGTGCAGCTGTCTCTACGATCTTCCCCAGAGGAAAAGTATGAGAATAAATGAATGAAAATGAAATATGAAATACTGTACTTATTTTCTATGCACTTGATTTCAATAGTACAGTAAACCATTTAGTAGCAGACCATTAATACAGCATTTCACTGTATTGTTTTCATTTTTTGCATAGATGTTCATTTTTGCAGAGTTTGCAATTAAAGTTGCAATCGCTTTCTCGAAAGAGATGCTTCTTTCTTACATTGACTGGTCTACTGCTGACAATTAAACCTTGTCTTATTATTTGCAATTTTAAAGGTAAACGGCTTCTCGTTCTACATTTTAAATCGATAGATTACGCGTCAGTTCAAGTGATAGCATAAAATGATATATAAATTCACGGGTGAAGAAGTTTGAAAATTTCTTTGCTTAAGTGAAGTTCTGGAGCATGGACATTTGCCCAGGGAAATCTCAGGAAGAGAAAAAGTTTTAGAAGGCCAAACTTTTCGAGCTTGAGTAATTTGACGAAGATTGCATGATATCAACAGCAACACAGCAAACCAATAGAGTTCACCAATCCATGGTATCAGCAACCAGTCAGCCTCACACATATCCGGCATTGTTCGAAGAACGCAGTTCCCTTCATTGTGTAGAATTACGTCATGCTTGACTGATTTTGTAAAGGATTTTCGAACGGTGAGAGCGTTCCTGAAAGCGTGGCGTTATTTTTGAAAATTAGCTTTTCAAGCTTAAGACGCGTTCTTTAGTTTTTTTTGTATTATTTGCCCCTTTTAGAATTTGTCTGTATCAAGGATATTTAGCGTTGGCACGGCCCCTGTTAACTTACCTTGCATCAGGTTGGAAGTTCAATTTACGTTGCTCTGCTGTTCTGCAAAGTAACAGTGATACTCTTGTTTTCATTGATCAGCTGTGGAAATTGCTGCTGTTTGCAGATGTTTCTACCATCACCAAAATATGAATTAGCTACTCCTGCAATCATGAGGAATTTTCAAAGACGATCGAAGCATTTATTTTTGGGATAAAATTTTTTGGATTTGAACAATACACTCCTCAGGAGACTAACTGCTTCTACTTTATGATTCAGATATCAAATACAGTCAGTGTTTCCACTTAGATGCAAGCACGCTTCAGTGCCTAAAATGCTCTGCTGCTGTAAATTGACTGCGTGACACTTCGTTACAAAAGTCGTTACATCGTGTGCCAGCCCACCGCAAAAAGTTTGCTTCAAAGTTTGGATCAAAAACACCACAACATGTAACTAGAAAGAATTAAGTATCTCAGAAAAACTGTCTGTCGAAAAGTTACTTCCTCAGCATTGCGCATTTTATTGCAAAAGCGCATTATCCAGTTATATGAATAGCGTTTGAATCGTAATTGTAGAAGTTCTGCTGATTGGTTTCTCCGAATGCACTAACATTCGGGTTATACAGCATAAGGATTCCCACCTCATGCAAATATGTTCAAGAAATTTGGTCTACTGAATTATACAAATGCTCATTTTACTAATTTTTACCCATTCTCATGGATTCATTTTTTTAGCTTTAGAGTGCCTGAATATAGTGCAAACTTATTTCGCTACTTTTTGATGTTTTTATTTGTACAAGGTTGTGGAGAAACATTTGCAACGGATCTAATTCATCAATGAAGAACTTTTAAGTTGTATGACTCTCATGCATCGTGAGGATTGTTTGTCTCAATTTTTATTTATCGAATGTTCTGCATTTTATCCTTGTTTGTTTAACTCTTACAAAGAAGCTGCTTGTTAAATGCTATTAAAATCATTTGAAATGTTTCGTTAAGAATGAAAATGTGTGCGCTTCTGTTAAAAATGTAATAGAACCAAAACAGGATTTCATCAGCACCACGCATGAAGAAAACATGCTGCATTCGAAAAAAATTGTAACACAAAAATCTGACATAAATCAATAGTTTACAGTTGTAAAAATGGAACCAACCATTTTTTCTGTTTTTTACAATTCATGGCAGTTGCAGTGCTTTATAAACTTTTATACTGAATCTACAAATTTTAAGCAGTAAAGACAAATTATGCTTGGCTTACTATTATCTCAACACAGACAAAAATCACTTGTTCATGTTGATCGTTCAGTATATCGTTGGTGCCCAGAAGTAATCAATTTTTCAAATTCAAATAAGCTGTAGTTCAATCTGCTGATAAATTTAAATTCTTGTAAAAAATATCAGGCAATCGAATACAAACACGGGAAAAACGACATAAGAAAGAAAATGTGCATAACCAAAAAGATTCAAATATATTAAAAGTAATTAATCAACTTTGATAAGTGTTTAAAGGGGACGCTGTGAAGTTTTCTTATTTTCGAATTTTTCTTATGTGCAACAAAGAAGTAAATTATTGCCCAATAATGCAAAGCTAATGATATCATAATATATAGATATTAAAAGCTTACTGAAATCGTTTTCTGTCAAGAGACGCTGATAATGCTGTATGGTGATTGTCCTTTGCTTCAAATGATGATTTTCAAAGTTTCAAATTTCCTGTGGTGGTATTGTTATATGAGCATATAACTTTTCAACNATTTGCGATAAATCNTGATTTTTATTAACAAGACGATAGCCTCAAAAATAGACTAAAATTTTGGTATCAGCATCCAAGGGATATCGAAACATTGCAGGTGCTGAAGTAAGAAATAAAAACTTATAATCAAAGTTTAATGGAATTCATATTTCATTTTAAGACATACACGCCACAAAACCACTACAGAAATTAAAACTACACATTACAAGAAGTTTGAAAAAGCAGGCGATTGGCATTCTCATTTTGTTTAAATCAGCAAACGTAATGGTAAAGATTTTGAGGTTTATGCAACAAATGATGAAGCATTAATAAGCGTACTTATACGCTGAACGTCCAAGGGCATTGATTCAAATACCTTTGGGATGAGTTGTGAATTTTCTGATTTTTTTAGGCTCAACTTTTTAAGTATTGCAACAGACTAGATCTTGATCCGTTTTCCTTAAAGCTTGCCATTGGTTTTGTCCACCTGTTACAGTAAAACAGTTTTAAAAAATACTTGCAACCTTTAAATCCAAACCAGGCCTTTGTGCACAAATTAACCACAAAAGTTATAACACTGGGATGTGTCAAGCAAAACGATGCGCTTACAATATTTTCTTGAGGCTGGCCTTAGCCATTTTTCACTAACTTTCAATAAAATTTTGAAATCTAGCAAACCTTTTCACTGAAAAACAGGGTCGGATTATCCATTAGGCTACTAAGGCTATAGCCTTAGACACTGGAAAATTTGGCCCTCAATTTTTTTGATTGATTGTATTTATTACAAGTAACTACCGAATTATCTCCTAAAATTTATCAAATGTGACGCAATATATGATCACACTAACTAAAGCAATTCATTTATTTGGCAAGACGCTTTCAATTAAAATCACATTTAACAAAGAGAGACGGAGAATAATCTTATTTTTTTTATTTTCCAGTGTACTATGTACATTAGCCTTAGGCCTAAAGTACCCTTAATCCGACCCCACTGAAAACAATAGAACATTGTTGCTTTGAATTCTTCTGAAGTCGAGGTGCGCTTCCTGTTGACTGTGAGCAGAAGTTCCATTAATGCATGGGAATGTCTCAAGCTTGTACATTAGTTTGAAAGTCAAGTTATTTGTTAAGAGCAAGGTCTGCCAGTTCTACATGAAATATGTTAAGCAAAGTAGGCCTGCAAATATCAACAAGTCTCGCTTATTTTCTAGTGGTTTTTGAAAGTATCTTTGAGTTCAGAACAGTTATTTCCTTTGTAGTTGTAACAACATCGTACCACTGCAACATTGTCCTTAAAACAATTGGAAAGATAATGGACATTTTAGATTTTATAATGATAAAACACACCAACTTTATTTGATCCTAAGATGCTTGTTTAAAAATATTTTTGGAACAAAAACACTTAAAATCTTAATCATTGCTTTGCCCAACTTTCCTGGTACTTTTTGTGCTTTATTCGGCATTGTTGGAATGGCGCACTGCTGTTTGAGCTGAGTGTAGATGGTAATTTCACTAAATTTTTGCTCTCAGTGTAGTTGATCCTTCCTAAGAACCATTGCCGTGATGCAGTTGCGTAGCGAGGCTTAGTGTCGCCCGGGCCAACCGTAAAAGTGCCGCCCTTTCTTCACCTCACATTTGCTTACAATAACTTAAAATGAAAGATCATGTTTCGTGGTTGGTAAAGATATACGGAAGAGTAAAATATCGTGAACATCAGAATCAATGCACTCATGAACAGAAATGGGGCTTTATATTTCTCGATTTTGAGTCTTGCTTTTTCTGATTGTTTACCACCTTTCTCATCATTTGTAGTTTTTCTGCCTTCTTTACATATGTATCTATGGACCAGGCAAACATCGTTAATTTTTCTTCCCTACTGGCTCTCAGTCTGCGCTTAGTTTTAATTGTTTATTCATTCTATGGGATCAATCAAAAACGCAAAAAATGTGTCATTGCGGAGCCCAATTAGAGAAGCGATCGCGGGACACCTATTGTACAGATGTAAACATTTTTGTATATTTGTATTTCGTGTAGTATTGCCATCTTTATCTGAAACGAAATATGTATATTGCATAAATTTAATAATCTGATCTCAGTAATGTAAAGAATGTTTCATTGCTCACCTCACGCTTGAGTGGTGGCTTATTTCTCTTATAATATATAAAATGCTTCAAATGTTAACTCTGTCGACACTGGCGCAGGGCCCTCTTAAGATGCTGGACTCCTTTAGATAAAATTTGTCAAATAAGCTAAAAACCGGCGCTGGTTGTGAAGCGTTGGCTTTTTCAGCCTCCATCGTGACCTGATATTTTGGTCTAGCTGTTGGGTTGAGCTTCTTCCAATTGCGCGTGCATAGTGTTATTCGGCACCTTCGTTCATTAGCAACAGACATCTAGCCTATTTCGAAGACTGTATTACCAAAATATTCTACGTAGGTGATCAGCTTTTTCATTGCTCAGCTGTGAGTACAACGTCTTAAGTTCGACGGTAATTGTGCTGAACAACTTTATTCAGTATAGTCATCGCCATGTTGTGCGACTGTTTCGGTTAACGTCCCTTTTTATAAAAGTCTTCACCACAATCATAACTAAACATATCCTTTGCCCTTGCGTTAGGTTGTCAGACTAATATTTATCACGCCAAATTTATCAAAATGAGAGAAACACCTTTTGTAAGCTTTTCTTGTTGAAATGACTTTTTCTATGACTGCAAATCACTCATGTTGGAGTTCACGCCTACGCTCTGAGCTTTAAATTACCCACTCAAACAAATCAACTGCACTGTGATTCAAGAACATCATTTTCCTCTACCGCTACGTCATACAACTGAGCAACTTTACCCTGGCAGAGTTCAATTCAAATGCCAAAATTTGATGTTGATAAGCCCATAGGTGTCAGGTGATGTAATGATGTTCCGTTGGGCGTTCCTAAGGATCGAACGATAGGAGAAAAACGATTAAGATAGCTTTGACTATTTACCGTGGTTTCAAGCAGGGCCTTTTTCATCAGATTTTGTGTGGGGTAGGGGATTTTTAACCTCGATCTACTGGACCAGTAATATTTGCTGGTCTGCGGTTGAATGTAATCTCTGTCGTTTGTTCAAAGGACTTTTGACTGGGGTAGGGGGAATGGCCTTGGGTGAGAAGAAAGGTGCTGGGACTGGGGAGCAATTGCACCCCAAATAAATATGTTAAAAAATCCATAATTTCAAGACAAACACAAGGGTGGTTTAGCATCGTGGATTTGATACAGATTTTTGAGTAAAGATTTATACCAATTCGCTCACTCCACAACCACATTTCCAAGCATTTTAAGCTAAGGGTTCTAAGCACAAAAACTGAATAAAGTTAAAAACACTTTTAAAAATTTATTTTTGATCGTCAAATTGCCTCTCCCAAGAAGGTGCCGCATGGGCCTCCCTTTGCTACGCCACTGCCGTTATGATAGGTTTGACCATTTCCAACAGGCAAAATGCCGTTTTCTGATGATTTTACGTGACTGGTGTGTTAGGAAAGAAAGCATATCACACTACTGCACTAGGTTAATTCTACTCTCTTCCAACTGCAAAAAGAACAGTTTTATATCTGTTTCCGGTAACTCGTGATGATTGAAAACATACCTACAATTATCTTACAACAGTTTTAGCAAAAGTAATATTGAGAACAGCGTGTTTTCCAGTTTTTACTTGACGTACCTTGTGTTTTGATTTATTATTTTTATTCTTGGGTTTGCTTGCTTCGTCTGCCCTTGCTCTATTCTTCAAATTTTCACCCGCGTAGGCATTGCATGAAGATTCAGGATTAAGGATGTGTAGAGTTACAATGAAATCGATTTCCTATTAAAATTTAACTGATTGATATGACTGCGTCACACAGGCGGAGGCTAATTACTTCAATACAACTATCCTACGTTGTATGCATTTATGCAAATAAAAGAGAAAACTTACAGTACATGTAGAAACAGATAATAATTTTATAGCAACATTTACATTGCGAAAACCAACTCAGTTGCATAACATTAATTAAATACTGCAAGGTTCACGTAAATCAAAGATTGATCTAACCATTCTAAAACACAAGTTATTGTAACTTTTGCGTTTGTGTTTGCAAGCTGCTGATTAGAGTGTTTGGATAAATCAGCGAAAATATCTGGCAATCAGATTATTTCTTGCTGTGATGCCTACAAGCGGCGCCCCACTGAAATCATTCGAAAATTGCCAACTTAAGAACCTTGCTGTGTCAGGGAAATTGCCACACAAGCCCTCCGGCATAACCACAAAATATGCGGTGTTATTCTCATGACATTTCAGTTCAACAGCGATTTTCTAGACATAAAACATTATTCATTTCCAAAAGCCCTGGACAAACTAAAATTTGCTGGTGTATGTCCCAAATCTTAACTATTAAACATTTTGATTGCAGTAAGTTTATGGTTGAAGACATCTTTCATAATTTACAGTCAACATCAAAAAATGCTTGAAGGTTATGATTTGAGATATCCTTCAATTAGCATTACTTCCCACATTTCTGGATCTAGATAGTTATTTTTATATGTTTATGTATATTCGCTTTATCACGCAAAAAGAAAACTTTACTAACGAAAATCAACACAACTTACCAAGAAGTCCTTACAGGCGATATAACACTACAACTCGTTCTCGTGTTAGTAGCCCACAAAGCCTTATTCTCCGTAAAAAGTGTAATTAAATCACCAAAAAGTTTATTGGATCCCCAGTCTATCGTATGGCCTCTGCATGCTTACGTAGCTTGCACTGTCTTTGAAACTGAATCACGCTGGCTGATTTTTACCAAACATTCCACAACAAGAAATCCTTTTCAGCATATTAATAAAATTAGAGCCGCAGCGTGATAGAATTGATCGGATCCATTGATGCTTTGTTTGAAAAATAATTGCTAAGAAACTTGGAAAAGATCCACAATTTTTAAAAATCAAACAAAATAGTATTTTTTTTAAACGATAAATAAAAAAAGTTATAAAACCGCATTCTCGCACCCCTTTTTTCAAATCAGACGAGAAGCATTGCAACTTCTTCCTCACCAATTCGGAATGAGGATTGCGGAAGCATATTGCGGGGGGTCAATCTGTAGAACGGGCGTCCGCAGAAATTTTTCCAGGCGGGCGCAAAGTCGACGTTTTTGCTCATCCTTTTCGGGTTGCTGACGAGTGACGATGCAATGCAAATGGATGTTCACAAAACGCTTTGCCCTTTCTACACCACAAAGAAAATGTGCCATGTTACGACAATAGTCCCAAATTTCACTTCGTTGGCAGCAATGCTTCGTTTTTCACTCATGCTTCTTTTCACTCTGTATAAAAGTACGTGGCTTACCGCTATCAACAGTCACTGTCTCGCTGCATTACCTGCCACAGATGTCTGCGTTCAACAGGAAGGTTGCTGGATTTTTCGTAACTTATGCCAAAATCTTAAATAAAAATGGCCAAAATCGCTGTTTTTGAAAACGTTATGGCCAAAAATAAAAAATGTTTCAACATTGGTACTTTATGTAATCATAAGGGACTCAAAATTTTTAGAAGGCAGTGCATTTTTGTCGAAAACGTCTGGTTGTGCCAAATAAGCACGTTTTTACTCTATAACGAAAATTTCGGCCATGAACTTAAAATTGCGTGCAACAACTTGTTTTTCTTTATCTTAGAGAAACTCACCACCATATATTTCAACCAGGGGGTCTCAAACACGCGGCCCGTGGGCCACATGTGACCCGCGAGGGGATTTTTTGCAGCCCGCGATGCTTTTTGGAATTTTTAAATATTTGACATTTAACTTATTTAGATTATTCACCGGTGTTTAGAAGTGCTCAGTCAGGGAAGAGCCGAATTAAAGCGTACGGGGCCTGGGACAATTTTTACTGGAGGGCTACTATGACGTAATTCATGACGCCATCGCTTGTAAAAGTTGTTTTCGCTGATTCATAGTGCTCTCGTTTGCTTTCTCTGGTAGTCGAGAATGTGCTTACTCAAATGCACACACAGCTAGCTGCGAGAAGAGAACTTATGATATAAATACTGGAGTGTATTTTTATTGAGAAAAAATATTTCACAGGCTAGAGAGTGACTCGGAAAGAAACAACATTCGCCCGAACAATAGCAGAAACCAGAGATAACGCTGAAGTCCTTTCTCAAAGACTTTTTTGCATCTATCAATTTTGATGATTATTATCGTAAAGAAAAAGGAGGTATTGCAAATATTTATATTAGAGCTTGGACCACGATCACTGTGAGCCAAATGCCTTTAGGTAAAAGTGATTATCAAACTCGAATCTTCAACAACTGCCCGTACTCTGGTTAAGACGATCCTACAAAGATTTTGCTTTGTTTTTCGCACCTTTATTTCCTTTTCAAGAAATGTTGAGTCGTTCCACGAAAACATATCCCTTAAAAGTGAAAGAGCGTTGTTGTGTAAAGTAACTTTAAAACTTGTTAAAATTTTTACGTTTTATATAAAAATTTTAAATTAACTCTATTTTAACTGAACATTTTGCTACTTTTTGAGCTTTTGAGATCAGAACTAAATAAATTGAGATTTTGCTTTGTTTTTTTCTTTGTGAAAGGAATATTTTCCATGTGTGCTCGGCCAACACGCAATAATTTATTGCCATTATCCACGAAGCTATTTGCCATGATTGCAGAAATCCTCTAAAAAACCCAAATATGTTTTGTTCTTCACACCAGCTTTTGCCACCTGATTCAACACAGCTGCGTATTTTGCACAGCAACAGCTAATGTGACGTTGATGAAACTAACGTTGGCTTCAGCGAATTAACAAAGAATGGAATGAAATAAGAAATTCCTTTGGTTTAGTTAAGGTCGCCCTTTCTGGTGAAACTTGCAGTCAGTCGTTTGAAAAATAATTAAGCTTTTGAGATTCAACATAGGTAACTTCAACGGGGATGGCAAAAAGTGCTGCAAAACAAGACAGTCAGAAGCTTATTTTTCACAAGAATCCAAGAATACAGCTACAGTATAATCTTTGAAAACGGTAGTTTATCAAAACAATAGCAATTTACATGCCTTTTGAGCAATAAATAGTGGCGGTGCATGAAAAAATTGGTTGTCTTTCAGTAAAATAATGTACGTTAATTACGGGGTCATCTTTGAAAATTTTTCTTTCTTTCTGTCTTATACCAACAACAAAAAATTTAGCTGACTGCAACTAAACCTATTTACTTCGAAAAAATGTTTTTGAGCTTTCAATTTGCATTCATAAATCAATTTACAATTTGCACATCACATTTCTAAGTTGTTTCCTGTCTAAACTTTCGCATGCATATGTGCAAGTGGTAAAGGTCATAGAAAGATTCACTGTTAGTAGGATTGACTACGATATAGTGAACAACATCAGTTACATCAAATTTGTTTCTGGTTGTAAGGTTATTGGAGTCAGTCATGGCCCCTGTGGCACAGTAACAGTCTCTTCAGTCACTTATTTGGATTTAGATCGCTTATTTGCTAATTGAAAAAGTGCTGACAATTAACGTATACAGACACTTACTGTATTTGCTAACTTAGACCATCCATTCACGTAGCCTATTTGGTCAATCTTTTACGTATACATACAGAGTAGAAAATAGTGTACATAATTTTGCCACTTGCTTAGTTATGCTAAAGTAATGACTTTATCAAGCATTTCCTTACACTTTGGATATATCACTCTTTTGTCAAAATGCATTGACACAAAGCCTGCCAATCGCGTTTTTTTGCTGTTGAAAACTTGCAGTTCCTTTAACTTGCTTTTTTTCACTGTTCGCTTACAAAATTCTCTCAGCTTTCACTTGATTATTAAGTGATTAGTTGAGACAACCATCAATCACTTGCTTATGGATCCTCGCTCACAATCACAAAACCACAATCGTTTTTTGAATCTTTTTGAAAGTTGGTCATTCGCAAAGAATGCATTGTTCACCCAAGCGCAGATTTACACCTATCACTTTTGTTTAGGATGCAACAGTCTTTACATACTTCAGAATATACGTTTCGTTTTCCCTTCCCACACTATGTTCTTCCATTAACATGTGCGAAGTAGACCAGACGTGAGTAGTCCTTGTTTTTCTTTTCAAATATACTTAAGTTTTAGTGAGAATTGTGCGTGAGAATGAAAACGAAATGAAAATTAAACAAAGGAAGACGCCCATTAGCAGTTATCACAAGTCGAATTCAACAACAGACGCCAAAATTTGCTTCTCCTACTGCAGGTTCGTAAAGACGTTTCAGCAAATAAAAGAAACTATTTTCAAAATCATTCCACAGCAGATTTAATTGTCTCGTTTTGTGTAACATCCGGAGTAGAAAATAGTGTAGATAACAATTTGCAACTTGTTGTTGTCGGAATTGTAATGGTCATCTCCAAGCGATTAAATATTTTACACAAGCGATGCCATATTGATGAAAGTCCATCTTACAAACAGTGGCGCAACTAGAGGTTTGAGCCAGGAGGGGCAAAGCTCAGCTGAAGGGGGCCCAATAGCCAAAACTCAGAAAAAAGTTAGTAAATCTCTGGATGTCGTTGATGTTCATGCTAGATAAAAAGAAAACGAAAACACCCCGAAAAACGGAAAAAACAAAAAATTAGAGAATTCTAAATATTAAAATGCCAACTAAAGGGCCCAGTTTTTGCAGTTAGCTTGCCAGCGGAGACGGCTCGCCCCCTTGCCCCCCGTCAGTTACGCCACTGCTTACAAAGGTGATGCTATAGTGCGCAGGAGATGCTACGTAATTTGGGAAATGGATGTTCAACTTTTATATTTACTTCGACTGTTTGGGTTATTGCACGTTCTAACCCTAAGGCTTTTCAGCGCTTCCGTTCTTTTCCACGGAAATGAATGTGTTTAAGATTGGATCAAATCAGTAAAGGTATTTTGGTTCTTTTGTTCGATGCTGTTAATCGGCAGTGCTAATCAACATAATGGTAAGACAAAGAAATTTGCCAACAGACGTGAATGCTTTCCGATACATTGGCCAGTGGCTTGGATTAACGTAGCCGGGCATTTCACTGTTGCAAACTAATGTTGACTGAGATAGACGAAAAGTGCAGTTAGAGTAATAGGCCTCTGTACGGGATTATTTGCGAACGGAACAGTATTTTTAGCCTGTCACGCTTGCTAGGCAGTGCTTTCGGTAACGTTTCGTTTGAAAGAAAAACGGTTAGCTATCTTTAGAAATAACTGCGTCATGACAGAAGCAGCACTTACGTAACAAAAGATTGTGAGAAAGCGAACACTACGCATTTCAACGCAACCATCTCGGCTTATTTTGCAGCAATGCCTCCTGCTCATTTGAAACGAAACGAAACATCTATTGCATGAACTGTTCTAACCTTCCTGAAAGTTATTTTTAGAAACAACTTTGTACGCGCGTAGCTTATAACGTACCCTCTCATGTGATGAAGAATAGTGATAAACTGCCATTGGAAACGTCACTATGTCGTAAAAATCTTATCGTTGCGCTAAGCTGGAGACCACATAAACCTGAATGGAGGTGGATTTTCTATTCGAAACGAATAGAAATATTGTTTTGTGAGTTACCAAGGAACAAGCATCAGTTGCAGTTTTCCGGAAGAAAACCGTGTTGCAATTTTCCGCAATTTTCCGTATTTATGCTCTTTGTGTACCAACGTAAATAGCAAACTTTGTTCTATAAATGACGTGAAGCATACGGAGACTTTTGAGTTTCACATCTTCATCAAGATGGCCATCAAAAGTAGCACTCCACTACTTTTGAAAGTCTGGAACAGTAACAACGTCTTGGATTTTATTTCAAATACTAGCCCATATGCTTGATCTTCAAACATATGTAATGCTGCTTTTAAGTCAACAGTTCCTTTTAGGAAGTCAATAGACGATGATATCCATATGAACAGAATATTCTGGATCGTTGCAGCTCTAATGATGGTTATTCAGAGTAACAATTCAAATCAATATTTTGGCAAAAGTGCAATGGCTAAGGACTATAGGATAAAATACCATTCACGTTTTCATAATTTTTCTTCTTCATTGAACATTTCTAGGTTTAAAAGTTTATTTTTTCGACACGTCAGTGCTACAATGCTTATCTTATTTCATGCAATTAAGTTTGTCAGTGCACCAGTACAAAGTTGTTGTAGACATGAAGCTATCAATGCTTCGAGCTTTTACACATATTTATCATACAATCACGCCATCAATATTTTTCTACCGAAGTTTCCTTTTAGGAAAGCTAAAAAAAATAACTTCGGTTTCAAAAATCGCAAATATGGTATTGAACTGGTTGCAAGGCTTCAAATTAGAGTTGACGCTAAGAATGTTTTATCTTCGTAGATGCTGCTTGGCGTGCTTTGTTTAAACAATTCAATCCTATCATGTTGCGCGACTATCAATGAATGGTGTTGGCTGAGAGAGGCAATAAAAACAGTATTGTCTACAATGCGAACAACAACAACAAGAGAGCAGTTTTCGGGTACATGGCAGAAAGAGCAAGGAACTGGTTGTTGCTGATAATTGTCGAAAGTGTTGTTCTCGACAGTGAAGTTGTTAGTGAAAGCTGGGGACTAAATTGTCATGAATAGTCTAACTGATGCATACCTTTCGCTTTCACTTAACGCTAATACAGTCGGTCTTAACTATACGCAGAAGAAACTGAGAATGCACATTGGTACTGCCAACAATAGTTTCTGTTGCGGTACATGTGGTCTAAGGACTTTCTTTGCTAGTTTGCGCGATTATATTCGGCCATTAATCAGCTGCCCAGTGTCTGTCAGCGAACTTGTCAGGTTAACGGCTATTTGACTTCTCGGTTATATTTGCTTGTGTACAAAGCTTTGCTCATGTTGTTCGGTGACGCAATGTCTCAACTGCTTCTGATTGCTTGAAGTGCAGCTGTGCGGGGATGCGCTTTGACTAACTACCGCTCTATGCTTTTTGTTAGCACTGTCCCTGTCCCATATCAAATTTGACTCGTCCTACAAATATTTTGTCTTGTAGTTTTAAAAGCAGAGCTTAAAAGTAGAATAAAAATAACTTCACCTACCAGAATACGATTCGAGAAAACTAACAAAACGACTTGATTTAAATGCTTTTTTGGTTGATTTCATAGATGCAGGAGATGTGGTCAGGGCGGCACCAACCCCACAATCTCGGTAGCATTTGTCAAAATTAGGCGAATCAGGGGAGTGTTTACGAATATTCAGACCAAGGACAACGTATTTTAGGGTGACAGAAGAGCGAGAGTTGTGGAATATAACAAATATAACAATTAAAAAGAGACGTTTTTGGCGAATTGGAGATGGTTCTGTGAAAACACATGTAGGAATCACGGTTCGAATTATGTTTATTTTGGTCTTCACTTTGTTTTAGGGAAAATTTGAAAGAAAAAAATAAAACCGGGCATTTTGAGACAAATTGTAGAATCCACGCGTGGTTTGCAAGAAAAATCATTGTCATAACAGGTATAAAATTGGGCAAGTTACGAAGCTTTCGATGCAAAAAGTCTACCATGGTTTTCAGAAAAAGCGTTCCTGCACGCCTAAAGATGACTTAAAAAAATAAAGCTCGTGATTTGGTTTGACTACTATCATTTCGTGTGGGAACAGCCTCCAACCACAGATTCCATGAGCACTGTTGTCAAACGGTGACATGCGCGCCGAGCTGCAGTGCTTGGCCACATAGCAAGAAAACCATTTTAGTCATGATTCAGTCATCTTGAGCGATGAAAGAATTAAGCAAGGCTGCAAGGTCTGACGTCACACGCCTTTGCAAACGCTTGCTTGTGATTGTTTGTTTTGCTTGTTGTGAATCATCAGCTTGCGTTTATTTTGCTAGACGGAGGTTTCTAATGCTGAAGCGGAAATAACGCTGTTTCCAAACCGTATCGACCTGGTAAGTCCAGTTGGTTGAATTCTAAGAAGTTCAACAGTGACTCTTATTGCATGGTAATCCTCCAAACCTGTTTCTCTCGCTCACGTTGGTCTTGCTGCACCAACTACTCCTGCTAAACGCAAGTTTTTAAGCTGTTGAAATACCGACAAAGATGCTTACTAAGTGATATATAATAGTAGCAATTAAACAAGAAGCAAAATTTGCATGCTATCCGCAATAATACTGCACACTTTCTCTTCGGCTTCATCACCAAAACAAATTGACAAGTAAGTAACCCTTAATCACATCACTATAAACTGTTGCGTGGTTAAAAACACGGTTCTTTTGCGTAAACATTGGAACGTGATAAATAAAATTAAATTCGATACATTCAGATTCATGTTACACCAGCAACACTGGTTTGAACGATCTACAACCACAAACGTTAGCATTGCGGCTTTTGCTGCAAAGTAGCACTTTTTATCTCGTTCCTAGATGAGATCTACTGCGGCATCGTGAATAATTAGAACCTAATAATTATTGTCAAATAACATTTTTTTCCAGTACAGTATATACATCGAGATTAAAAATTTTTTGTTTAACGCCTGCAATTTACTGTTTTCTTAAAAGGACCAAAGCCACCATCAAATAACTTGCACTTGGTTAACGTTTGACAAATCCAGCTTGAAATACGGCGAGCTTAAAACAGTTTATTTATTTGCCATAGCAGAATTTTTTCGCAAAACCTTGGATGATCAGTAAATTGCAGTTGGATGATCAGTAGTCATGTCTCCTCTTGAAGGTGAAATGATAAAACACAATAACTAATAAACAGACAAGTTTGACCAAAATGAGCCCATTTCTTTGCTGCTTTGCTGGGAATTTTGTGTAAAGCACCAATAAGGACTCCGCTGCCTACAGCAGTTGTGCAACATTCCTTTCTACTGACTTCTCCGTGCCAGGTTAATGCTGCGCAACCTCAAAACCAGAACGACTGTAAAGATTAGATGTGCAGATTCACAATTATAGTAAAATCATCATCTATTTTAAGCACTACTTTGACAAAACATGTTATTGTTTGGCCCTGGGCAAAAATCCTATTTACACTTCTGCAATATAGAAGAACCTTTGAGGGTGAAACTGTAATCCAGGAAAAGTTATCAAACTTCGCATTGTTTTCGTAGAAAATTTTCGGCAGCCATATATCGCATGATTTTAAATTGTTCAGTAGCTCTTCCTGTAATGCGAGTAGGAGGAAGATATGCATTTGGCTGCTATTAGGCCACATGCCTGTTATCATCAGTGTGACGGACTTTATTTAGCGTTCCAATCGTGAAGTACTTTGATCCAAATACCTTTGTGTCATCACTTGGATTTAGAAAGAAAGTAGTAATATCAAATGTTTTTGCTTCCCTTCCAGTTTTACATCTCAGCTATTACAGTTGTAGACAACATGGATGCTTCATTGGGCATACATCATGCTGTGCGGGAGGGTGTGCAAGAGAATGTATTCGCCACCGTCATGCACGAAGGCGTATCACGCGACAAAGGTTGAAAGAGCAGGTAGGAGCAAGCGCGGGTTTGAACTATTTGGGTCGAACGTGCACAGGAAACTCGCGCAACAAAGAGAAAAACCAAGATAAGGGGAAGAGTCTCACGCGCAGCGTATGAGCGAAGAGCACTCCAACGGTCTGAGAGCAACGAAGCTTTTAAACTGAAACAAAGCGAAGTGTCGATTCCTGTAAAAGGCAAGATGTCCGCCATTGCTGTAAAATGGAATCAGTCTCTCGAATAAGCTCTGATCGATTTGGTGATGTGTAAGACCTGCCTTTTACAACTGAGACATGAGTTCAGATTGTTTTGACAAAGCCAAACCGCAAATTTAACATTGTTCAAACACATTATGCCATGTCATGCTGTTAACAGTCAGCTGATTAATCTTTTTTTGTGTGTGCTGTATTGGTTTTGTTATAACCAAAGTAAACCCCTTGGCATGAAACACAACTCAGTTTCGTGAACCAAGACGTTCCGCTTGGGTGAATCACTGGCATGAATTCGAAAAAATGAGCTTCTGCAAAAGCTCAAAACTTCCCAGTGTTTGGGTGAACTCAGGTGAAACATTGATGTTAACAAAATTTGCTGTTATAGCTGAACTTGAAGTACAGGATTCTAAACTTAAGTTTAATCCAGATAGGGAATCATGTACGAATTATCTGTTGCTCAATACATAAAGCAAATTATTGTAGGTAATTTGAATTGTGATGTCTTCCCCTGACATGCAGATTTTTCTTGTGCAACATTTCAGTATTTACCTTCTTTTGTGACGTTGAGTGGCTTGATTATCTCCCTTTCATCTGTGCATGTGCATTACTCTGTTTTTCTGATGTATTTGAAACTTACTGCTTGTTTCTATGAAAAACTTTTTTACAGTTGCTTTATATGCTTTATCGCATTTGATTATTTAAACATCTCTATATCTACAAACAACCTTTAGAACTTATAAAATATTTCTATGAAAAAGCAGTGGTTCCGTTTCAAATATTTTCTTTGCAAAAAATAGAGACCACATCAACATGTATGCGTTGATATCAGTAGGGAATAACATGGTTGTTTTGGTTAGTTGTAATTAACTTGTTTCAGTTTGTTTAATCGTCGCTCGTGTCTAAAATGTCTGTTCAAAAATTTAACCAAATATGTTGTATAATGTAAAAGTTTACCTCAGCAGTTGAAACTTACTCGAACAAAAGACAACTGATACTATTTTGGAGTAAAAATTATCTTGAATGAAGTTTCACACAAATTTTGCTTGTTTTCATGATAAGTTTCTACATGCAAACCATGCTTTCAGTAACAGATTTGGAATAATCATGTGGTGGAAAGAGATTAAAAATAGTCCTACGTGCTTATCAATATAAACTATTTCCACACCATTCATTTTCGTTACGGCGACTTCACGTCGATTTAGAAAACACTGGTGAAAGCCTTTCCAACAATATATTACCGCTGTTTTATTCATAACACTAGTCAATACACAAAACAGTTTCTTCTGTTCTATTTTTCTTACTCGTTCATAACACTAGTCAATACATAAAATACAGTTATATTTTTTTCTTACTCGTTTATACAATGTTTACTTGATGGTTAACAACAAAAGTGAACACGCAGCGATGGCAAACAACGGGGAAAATGGACACTGCTTCAATATCCCTATTGCAGATGGGGTCAAACCAACAATTCACAAGAATCAAAGCGCGAAAGTATAAAACAGTCGCAAAATAACAGGTAGATAACTCTCCAGTTAAAGAAGTAATGTTACCATCGCACTTTTAATCTGTGACGTGATTTCCATAAAAAACATCCACCATTTGTACTTTGTCCTTTGCTTCCAAAAAGATAAAGCCTAAATTTAATTCGTTGAAAAAAGTGAAGATAAGGCAATGAACTAACGGCACACATTCTTTTAACTAACGGCACACAAGGCAATGAACTAAACAGCACACATTCATCGCTAACGGCACACATTCTTTTAAGTTTTGTAACCCATAAGCCTATGTACGAAGTCTTATTAAGAAGTTTTACTACAAGGTCGCTTTGCTATCTTCACCCTTTTTCCAAAAATCTGACAAGAGTTTAAGTCAGGATGATCTTTTTAGAGCTACATAGGCAGTGAAAACCTGAAGTGTTTTGGATGTAAGTGACTCTTTTACATGCTCATTTCATTGACTGACAAGACAGTAGCCAGAAAAAGGTTCCAATGTAACGCTGTTGTCCACTTAGTAAGAAAACTCCTTTTTTGAAAGGATTCCACCGCAGTTTATGTCGACAAAATGAAAAAAAACGTGACTTTATAGACTCATCTAAAATATTTGTAGTTACTTCGATAATGAAGTTTGCTGCATAAAGCAGGAAGATTGGGGGTTCGAAAGAGTTCAGCGCAACTTTTTCTTAGTGCGTAAGAACTTGAGGAAAGGGCAACGATGCATACAAGCAATTAATGCCGTTCACTGGAGCTGTTGCAGAATCCCGTTTGTTGTTTTGAAATTTGCAGAAAGCTGCCAAACTAATCTAAGGCTCAAAATACTGTACTTGCGCGAAATGTACCAACTTAGTGTGCACAAAGGCATAACTCTAAAGCGCTGACTGACATGTGTCAAAACACAAGGCAGCTCTGGTTGCCAATGGGCTTTCAAAATTGAAAACAAAACTTCACTGCTGTGGCAGGAAACAATAAGTTTTTGCGTGTGGCATTTGACTTGTGACTGCGATGTGACTGTGATCCTTTTTTGTCTGCTTTTCTCTGAGTACAATCTTTACAGCGCATTTGCTGCCTAGAAAAGTATCATTACGGAAGCAAAGCCATTGGTTCCGTCGTACTAGCCTTTATTTAACCATTCATTAACATATGACGATTGACTACTTCACGCGTCAGGATACTCAATAATTTTGATTAGCTGTTGGTGTACAGTCTAAAGTGCTGTAGTTGTAGAATGGTTGAAGGAGAGCTCTGATGTCGTGTGCAGTGTCACGTGTTTTGACATTTCCTTGATTACGAATCAGATTAAACAAAAGCAAGCTTTATAGCAGCATATTGAAGAATCCTTTCAGTCAGCTTAAGGCTAACTCCAAACCAAATAGCAGTCTTTTCAAAGTTTAAAATAAACTGCTCCTAGGTTGATTTGCAACCTAGTTGTGCCGCGAATTCTCTTTGATCGGGAAAAGTTCAATCCTGATACGATAAACAACAATTTTCGTTAAAATCTCGAAAGTCTACTTAACTTGTGTGGTGCAGTGCGAGACAAGCTGTGTTAACCTTGTGAAACCTTCATGTCAGTAATCAGTGCCCATCACAATTAAACTCAATCCTAAAAGATCTGTATTTCTTGCAAACCATCTCTCTTTGAACTGCGAGATTTTTTATAAACTTGCGCCTAATTTCCAAGATCCAATTTTTCTTGAGCTTAAAGCGATACAAAAGATGTGTTGCATGTTTACGGCAGATTAGTGGTTATTGCTGAAAAAGACAGTTCAAGGAAAACAGTTGACCGCAAATCCATCAATGGCAAGTCTTTGAAGCATGGTGTCGCACTCTGATTTCCTCAACCTTCTCCATGGCCCACAGTTGATGTCGTGCATCAAGTTCTCATCTGCGGTCCTCACGCAGAAAAGACGTTTGAACAGCATGAATTTTGTGGTCGATTGTGAAATAAGATGCGGCAAGTCTTTGCGTTGCACATAGGGCAAGGAAAGAATAAAAACATGATCTAAGAGCCAAAAAATAATGTGCTAGTAAACATTCATTGCTGTCGCAAAATGTCAAAGTCTAACTCCAGGGTTAACACAGCAAAACCTTCAGAAACTGACAAAAATTTTACAAGCGACTGTCAATACCGAGCGTGATCTCATTAGATGTATGAAACCTACAACCTCTAAAATCAAATGCACTACTATGAATAATAAAGGCCGCACTACGGCATGTAAACTTCATATTACAGAGACGTCGCTGTTCAATATTGTTTCCAATTTAACTTTAAGGATAGACCTTGTGCTTCGTGAAGTAGCCATTGTCCGTCGTTTGTAAGACTCCTGGCATATGAAAACACTTTCATTCTCTTCAAAAACTGTTTCTAAAGACGTAGTTTCTTTGTTCAAGTGTTATGAAACTTTCCTTCAGCTATTTGCCCCTTCGATAAAATTCTTGTTGAAAGTAATGTGTTCGTGACACTTGTCTTTTATGTTAGATACTAAAATTTTTCCCATGGAGTTATTATTTGGTGTCATAAAATATGACTTCTGTGATCAATTTCTGCCATCAGAGTTAGGATGATTTTGCTCTTTGTTCAAAATTTAGCTTTCATGTTGTAGTACAAATGCCAAAATTAACTTCAAGGTAAGGTAATTTTTTAAGGAAAAGACGTAATCTTATTTGCGCTTGTTGTATAGTTTATAACAGACCTAAGATTCTAATTATCTGCTACAACACAAACTTCTGTAACTAAACAATCTCAATTCGAAGACCCATTGAGGTAGTTTTTATTAATCTAACATGGCTTTTGATTTCTTTTTTTCCGTAACCACACTATATATTGTTTCCGTCAATCAACATTCTATTCGAATGAACAAGTCTTTGTTTCTTGTCAAAAGTCACTTCACCGATCACAGCGCTTTGTTACCAGCAACCCTTTCTCTGCTGGACCGCAACAAAGCAGCAGTGTAATAGAATTGTTTTGCTTTATGCTCAAGCAAGCAGGCTGGGTGTTCCACAAGCAAGAAGATCGATTTTTCAAAAGCGCAACTTGACCTGCGCCGAGTACGCCTTGTGTAATTAAGCAATCGAATCGTAATTTGCGTAATGAGTCTTCGCAATTATTCTTTAACGAACAAGAAACATGCAAGGCCACGATACCACACATTCCTAACGTTGGCTATGGACAGAATCTTGTATCTCATAACTTCAAAATTTTTTCATCTCAAAAAAATCCATCACTTTCCAGAATTTCTGATTGATAAATCACCTTTGAGACAAAACGGCAATTTTCTAGAGACCATCAACGTTCTTCACCAGAAAGCTTTCATCAAAGCCTTCATGCGAGTGCCACTTACTATGGTTGTTAACTAAATGTACACCTCGTGGCTAGATTTTAAAGCGCCCATCCATGAATGAATAACTGGTATTTTCTGATAACAAAAACAGTTTCGCAACTCATTTAGACCTTCACTAAGATGTATGCATAGATGGGTTTAAAAAGGTTATTTGTAAGAGAAGTTAGTGTGTGTTATTCGTACCTAAATATTCATCTATATGCATGCTTGTACATGCATGAAAACCTAGCGCGAAGTTTTTTCTACAACCAACTCAGGACATGTTTCTGCAGTAAGTGCGAAAATGAAGGTGAATTTCAACATGAAGGAATTTCTAACGTTAGTCAAACGTTTGCCATGTCAACTTGTTTAGTTTGTGATATCTCTCACAAGATATTACCATTCTGAACAAACTGCACGCAACTTAAATGGATAAGGCATTGCGGTTGTAAAATAAACCGATTTTGATTGTAGAAAATTCTTTATCAGAAATGAAATCAATATAAAACGGAAAAAATTACGTAGAGCAGTTCATGCAGCCTTGTTCTAACAGTGAGTAAAGCCTAAGTGTTTTCTCGAAAATTAATTGAACATTTTTATTAATCTATAAAAATTCTACTAAACAATTACAACCACCTACGAAAAGAAATAAATCTTGGTAGTCTTTTAAATTCGTATTAGGAACAAAAACGCAGAAAGCAATAATTTGAACGACATTATATCTTTGTAACGCCCAACATGATTCGATTCGATTATGGGCTGTATAATTTTGTTTTCAATTAAAACAAAATTTGTACAACAATGTTGACGTCTGAAAAAAGTTTAAGTTCTCTTTTACCATGTGTAAAATCATTGGAGCGCACCATGCTGACGCAAATATTCATGTAAGCAAATTGAGAATTTTTAGGAAATTATATGATGAGTCTCTTCCAAGCAACACACAGAATTATTCGGTCAGCTTTACTTTATGATGAGAATGACACACATTGTTCCAAAACGGTCGTACAGGAAATACTTCAAACCTAAGTCAAGCAGACTTCACAAAAATTATCATTTAGATGCGGCTGGCGGAGGTAAGCGTTCTGTTCCCGTATCTAAGTTTTCCGACGTCAGTTGAGCTCTCTACAGCAGCAACTTTCCTTGCTTAGCCGCGATTGCAGGTTGTTTGAAGTTGTTCTGACTGACAGGAATACCAAACAGTTTATTCCGTGCTAACAAAGATTGTTCCATAACGTTTGCCGCCATGTCAGTCGTGGTTCGGTAATGACGTTGTTGTAACAACCAGCCAGGCACCAGGAACCTACACAAATATTGACTAATGCCTAATAACCACTGCGTGTTCAAGCGCAGAAGCACGTTTTATTTTTATTTGCGTATTTCTGGTTGAGTCCAGCTAATAACTGTGCGTATCATGCTTATTGGTTGAAGAGGTTAAAATGCAGTTTGGTTAACATTTGCGCAATGCTTTGTACTGAAACTACGTACGAGCCTAGCTAAGGAGATTGCATATTACATTCATAACATATGGGTTTCAACTGAACAGTTATGGATGATGAAATATGTAACAGAAGCACTGTATAATTCTTCCCGAAACACTTATGCACATGCTTTGGATGAAAGGTGAAAGGAAGCCATTCGGGTCAATTGACTGATGGCTCAAAGCCTAGTCCAAACTTTTTTTGACTGCAGTGGTGAAAACTGTATTTTGCCAGCTCTTTGAACACGTTTCACGTAAGCCCCGCATTTTCACCACCGATCCTGGCCGCGTTCACTGCAGGATACATTTCTTTGTCCTTGTCAATTACAAACAAAAACAGCTTGCAAGAAATGAAGAGGTCTTTTTATTTGTCATCTCTTGTAGTCCAAGGTGATTTTTGGCTAAGATCCAAACTCGAACAAAATCTTAAACATTCTTTGCCACTCAACTCAGTTATTGTCCACAAAGTTCCGACAGAATATTAAAATATGTTTGATTGATGTGTACACCAGTGATTTTGACTGAAGTATCAAGTAGGAGTGACGACTCATTCTTTCCCCACTTTAACGAGACTAGTGTGCGATGTATAACTTTTTCTTGGTGGCAAGAGCTTCAGCTTTCGACAAAACAGCTAAATCAGAAGCTGGTTGTTAGGCTGAGGTTGCAAGGAAGTAATTGCTTCTCTTTGACGCCCCATGCAGGATTTTTAGTAAAACTGTAATGAGTAAACCAAAATAAGAGTATTTTCTGACAAGAATTTTCAAGTACCAGGTGAAAAACCGCATGACCGTTTCTTTATCTATTGGTCCATTTTCCGGAAATTATCAGAAATTTAAAAAACAACTGAGAAAGAAATAAAAAAAAGAAATTAAAAATACATCTGAGAAAGAGATTCCATTTGAATAAGAGCTGATGATGCCTACTTCGTAGGAGAAATATATACCCTGTAAGATCTTAATGTCTGATTCTGTGCTGAGAAAGCATTTCTTTCCATAGACAGAGAAAGAGATTAATGTTAACTTAAGCTTTAGTTTCCAAACCGCTCGTTTCAAAGTATATGAATAAAGTAAGTAGGTATTTTTGTTTTATATCCCAAAAATGTGAACATTTTCATAACTACCGCAATTAATGTTGCAAAGCAAGAGCTGAGCTTCTCTTTGATTCCCGCTCAGAAACCAAGTAAAAACAAAGTTTCTCACTGAGGAAAGGGGTCAGGTTGGCCCACAAGAACATTTTACGATAAAACTGCAATGCAACAACTGGAGATAGTTCAACTAAACCTACAAAATCAATTTCCAATTGAAACTACGAAGCCTTGTTAAAAGGAACTAGGTTCTCTTGTATTTTTCTTGCTTTTTCAGGTAAACTTGGATTACAACATTTACGCTGTTGCTTCCGAAATCACAAAATTTAGGTTTGCTCACTCGCAAAACAGACTAGGTATTTCGCTGTTGACTCTTAACCAGTGTTTGCTTTCGTTGCATCAAAAATGGAGTTGACTGTTGGTTTAGATTTTGCCTGATAAACTGTGTTCTTCAGAAATCTACAGTTGCAGCTCTGAGCTTTCTTTTGAAGCAATGTTTCATCCAGATTTACTGTACTTTCTGTAAAGTTGATTATNAAGTGGTGACCTTTCTGGTGGTGCGCTCACTGATGGNACAAAATAAACGTGTAATTGTTTTTCGTCCTTGCTTGGGAGACATTGACAACTTTGGCATGTCTGGTTGTGGCTTCCCTTTCTCCAAAGTAGACACCTTTTCATCCATCGTTCGTGCTGAAAATGTTTTTTCCTACGTGAAGAAATATCCATGTTTGCAATTTTGTGTAGAAATGCTTTTAAATGGCTTCAAAAACAAATAGTGATTTATCACAAAAATTAAAGATATAATTACGGAAAGAAATAATTTCAAGCCGGAATGCATACCAGTTCAGAACTAAATCAATTTAACATATCAGCGCAGTTACTGTAGTGTTATACAGAACAACAAAAATTGGATCTCAATTCTAAAAGATTGAAACACCGAGATGTTGTGGAAACATGGTTTACCATAAATCGTTGGTAATCAGTCATGCTTCATTACACATGTAGTTCTAGTCCAGAGTGATCCACGACGTTCCATTTCCACAGGCGACAGCACATAATAACCATGCGTTCAACGTTTACGCCACCGTCCAACTCAATTTACCCCAGGCACGTAGCCAGGAATTTTGATAGGGGAGGATAACAACAGCCAACTCTCAACATTTGATTATTTAATGTCCTTTGCTTTCGAAGCATCATCCGTGAATGGTGTATTTTTCTGGCGCTTTTTGAAAAATATTATGTTCAGATTGAAGCCCGCAAATACATAGTCCATTTTCGTTGAATTAAAAGTTTGTTTTTAATAAAGTTCCAAGTTTCTATTTTGAATGAAAGCCACAATTTGTTCGTAAAACTTTCATGCAAGAGCGCTTGTGAAAATCTTGATGTTTTATGTATGCCTTTTGCAGCCAATGTTGCAGTCGTCATTGTGGTCATTGTGGCCGCCATTATTATTGCGTTTTTATATTTAGACGCTTCTGATGTACACCAACACACGCTCAATCGAAGCCGAGTAACGGCTTTGCTTTAGACATTGACTCCCGAAGCTGGTCTACAAAACGTGCGCGCATATAAGACGTGGATCTCATCCAATTCCTGTGCGACTGGTTGACGTACGAAGCTGATAACGTAAAGGCTAGAATACTTTCACGCGTTTGAAAAATGTTTGGATTTCATGTCATTAAACACTATGAAATGCATTGCAAAAGTTACTAATGTCTTCTAAACAAACTTGCATATGTTTGACCCACGCAGTCTACACAAAGTTTGAAAATAGTTGTGTTTGTGATAAGGAAGCCACAATCTATTCTCACAACGGCTCAGCAGGTTTCAGCAACTTAACACAACAGTGGGTTGGTTGATCTAGCCCAGTATCGGTCGAAACCCAGACAAGGGTGACGAAGGGTCAAAAAATGAAAACCATCTTCCTACTTACGTTAGATTTTGTTGCTGAAACTATCCGTTGGAGGGGAATGATTTCACGTTTACAGTAGGATAGGGTGGCAATTAACATTAGATGGAAGTTGTAACACTTTTAGACTATGCACAGGTCGGATTGTGATTACTTGACCCAAGCTTTTTTTCTCGCCGGAAAGTTAATATGAAATCATTCATGAAAACGGTAACGCTCAACATGATTGTGATTAAACCGTTACAATGCAGCTTTAACCGTAATAAATAAATATCTAGAAAGAATGTTGTTGTTGCTAAGCAGTATCTACGGCAGAGGTCTCAAACACGCAGCCCACGAGGGCATTTTGTGCGGCCCGCGATGCTTTTCGGGAATTTTGAAATAATTACCGTAGCATTTAGGTTATTTAGTTTATTCATTGGTGTTTAAAAGTGCTAGGCCAGCGAGTTCATTTGAAACGAACGTAGAAAGGGCTAGAGATAAATTCCCTATAACTCACAAGCTCATTCGCCGTAAAAAGATGTAAAAGCTGTTTCTAGTAAGGCTCAGGTACCGCCTTTGTTGCGTCAGCGTCAAATGTGGCCCTAGGGTAGTCATAATGCGGCCCTGTTTTTTTAAGTCCTCGTTTCGCCCTCGCAGCAATTTGAGTTTGAGATTCCTGGTGTATGGCTTCTTTGCGCAATAAAAAGACTTTGAAACTGGATATCTTCTCAACCGAAGTTTGAGCTTCAAGGCATATAAAACGTACATCATCGCTGTTTAGTTTTAAAACAGTAAAAGAAATATGCGATTTACATTTAAGGCTACGGCTTGTGCTGGAAATAAAGGTAAGATGCACAGCATTTGTAGCACGCCAGAATTATCAGAGAGAAGATAACTTTTTGCGATGGGCTTGAAGTTATAAGTTTACTTCACTATTAGGTGATATTCAGCAAGCTGGTGCATCAGAAACAGCTGGGGAAAGTGTTACTCCTTTTACTTTGGCTACTGATTACAAGCGGTTAGATATAAGATCGTATTTCATTATCACTAACTTCCACACGGAGCTTAAACCTCAGGAAAATGTCAGCCATGACATGAATTCTCCAACATTTACACTATATACATAACCATGGGCGTCGAAAGGGGAAGGGTAGAAGAGGGCCTTAGCCTATCCCTACATTTTGAAATTTGACATTTTCCTATTATATCTTTAGCGAAAAAGATTGTTTACTTAGTCTCGAGTGGAAAAATGAAATTTCACCATTTTTGCCCACCCTACGAAAGTCCTTGGCTTCACCTGGAAAATTCTACTATTGCCCCCCTCCCCTGGCACAAAACGTTTGATTAATAATGGACAATTGGTGAACCACAGTGCTTTGATCAGGTTCGACTAAATTATGCAATAGCAAGCATTTTCGGTGATTTACGTTGAAATATCTCTTTGGCTTACACATCAAAAGCTTGATTGACCTGAAAATTTTTGGAGCAACTTTTGGAATTGGGGGGGGAAATTGTCCCCACTGCCCCCTGGCTACGCGCCTGACTTACCACACGTTCCAACTCAATTTACTTCACCTTCCCCTAATCTCTGCTGCAAGTTAATACTTCAAATCTTAATGCATCACTTGCAACAAGCGAAGTATCGTATCTCTGCTCAGCTGCAGGATTGCCAACCTGCCTTCACCAAAAAAAGCCAGACCTTGTCCCAAAAAAACCCAAAAAGCCAGATAGCAGTCTTAAGACATATATACATAAAACATGCATAACCAAACACAAAATAGATATTAAAACTTGTCAGAAACATCGATATGATACAATTCCATTCTTTAGAAGCATTTTCTATCCCCGTAATTACACAATACATCGAATGTTTTTAGGGCAACAGTAAATTTTTTGCAATATTCTGTGCACCTTGCATGGTCATAGACTCGCGTCAGAAGAGATTAGTAATGAATATGGAGCCCAGACAATGTTTTTTCAGAGCCAAGACTTTCTGATTGAAAAAGCCAGATTTTGTCGGGCTTTCTTGATTTTCAAAAAAGCCAAGTGCGTCAAAAAAGTCAGAATTTCAAAATCTGGCTTCAAAAAAGTCAAATTGGCAACCCTGCTCAGCTGCAGCTGCAGTGGCGGTACTGACTCTTGCCCTTGAGCAATCCCGGTTATTACATCACAGACAGGCGTTCACCAAAAGCCGATAAATGTCTTGGCATTTTAAAATTGCATGCTAATGTGCTGCCTTTATTTTGTCCACCCTTTATTTATTGATTTTGACCAAAGCGTTCACCGAGGTGAGGTGAACGTCTTGAGATGATTCGAACTCCTTGAAACTGATCGCAGGCGCCCAATCCAAGAATTCAAGACTTGTTCAAAGATCAAAAAGCATTTAAATCAAAGCAGGGTTTTCTTGGAATAGGTCATGAATAAATATATCAGGGAAAGGCCACGGAAAAATGTTCATTCTTTATTAGAATATCTGAAATATATCCAGCGTAAAACTTAAGCCATTTAGGAATAACTTGAATGTCCTGAGGATGCACCAATGGGCTCTATTCCCTAAGTAGATCCTGCTCCTACAAAATGATAAAGAAATCCAACTATAGGTGAGAGGCAGTAACAAATCTCGGCGGGCATATTTGTACAGTTACTTTCTAGAACTCGTTTCTAAATAATGAAACCTACACTACCTTTGGTTGGAAATTGTAGCAGTACTAGGAACTACAGCTCTTGCAGTAAGTTTCTTTGTGTCACACGTTCTGTGGTTAAGTTGAATAGCAAAGAATATGCAATTCAAGGGTAACTGCACTTCTTTAAAGTTGTTACACAGCAATGTGCGTACCACTGGTCTGAATGGCGTCATTTAATTGGCTTAACAAATATTGATTTCGTTGCAATTGACTTGCATTAAGTTCCTACTGCGGTCTCTTACTGGGAAAAGAACCCTTTGTTTACTTTTAATTTAATCTCACAATTTCCAGGGTTTGAACAGTCTTCGACTACTTGCTTTTCTCAATTCTCATAATACGCAATATTTACTTTTGAGGCACGTAATAACAGCAACTGCGGTGCGACAACGTTAAGCAACTGCAACTCCATCAAAAATTAATATACTTCATAAAATGCTTTGATAAAGTAAAATGTATTTTCCGAATGGAGTATGCTGCAAGGAAGCAGCTTTCCACAAATATTTCATTGTACAACAGGTGCCTACCATGCTGGCAAGCGTGCCCTAATATAGAAAAAAAAACTGTCAGTGACCGGGAAGTTTCCCTTATCGTAGAAGTATAGAAAAACGCGTTACTCGACAAACATTTTTGTGTTGAGTGAAAGTGTGAACGGGTCATCAGTTACGTCACGGTTGTCTGATTTCGAGTTGTTGAAGCGAATAATGAAGTCACACAGGTGTAGGAGCAGGCAATTTTTGGAGGTGCAAAGTAGGCCTACATTTTGCCCGAATTTCCCCAAATTTGCCCGAAAAACGCCTATGCGACAAACTTTACCCCTATTCTCCATACACATTTTTGTAGTTGTTGGTACATTATATTTTCCTTTACCATATTGGCATAGACTTGAAAATAGAAAATGTTGTGTTTGAAATTTGGTTCTTTATAACCCAACAGAAAAGTGCGCTAGGCTGTGCAAGAACATTATCAGAAGCCAGCTGGCTCAGTTGGATACTCTGAGCATCTGCCTCACAGTTCTGAGGTTTGGTGGTCCCTTCACATTCCAGCTGTTGCTGTCAACAAGGAACCTCACACCCAGCTGAGGTAGCTACTTCCTTCTCTGAAGACACATATGTGATATATATGGTATGTTTCATATTATTTTAATTATGTCTGTGCCGCGAGTCTCATAACATTGTCTGTTCAAATGCACATAGGTGCAACATGCAACAAACTAGATGGCAAAATGTATTCATCCAAACATTGTAGTTAAAATCAAAACAAAAGCTTTTCTGTACTTGCCTGGNATGAACTCTACTACTATGAAGTAGGTGCCCTACAGCCTACTCTATCCCCACAGTGNATAATTAATAAAGTTCATATATGAAATGTTTTTTTGTTCCAGAACTTTCAAGTGAGTCATTTACTCATCAACACTCACAAACTAAAACACGAAGTTATAAGAAAAAATTTGTTGACTTTATATAGATTTCATGTGTTTTCTAGAAGATAATCAACTTTTATTGATACAATATAGTTAAAAATGTCGAAAGTGAGTTTTCCCGAATTTCCGACAAATCAAAACTTTTGGGTGTACGCTTGCACCCCCTGCACCCCCAGCTCCTAAACCACTGTGAAGTCACATTAACTGAGCACTAAGGTCAGACAAGCTTTGTCCACACATGCGTGTTGCTCAGCAGTGGTTTGCTGGTTCATGCATATTGTTTAACAATGGGCTGGTCCACAAAACAAAAAGCAAGACCAATGTACGTGTGCACCGGATGTCTCTTCCCGCAACATATCACTGTATTGGAAAAAATGCATTTGGACACCAAGGCCTCTGTTTTTCTGCATTTACATTTAAACTTTGCATATGCTTCACTTTCGTAAACTGGTTAATTATTCTCCTACGGGCCTACAATGTTTTCTGAGGTTGATGCATATTTTAAGAAAATTTTATTTCGAATTTTGTACCAACGGTAGTTGGCTAAGGTATCTTTTTACGCTTGACAAGTTTAATTTCATAAAATACTTCATACAACTGAAAGATACAGCCAAAAACTATTGAAATTTCTTGACGTGCACATCTGCCTTAAATTTCTGCTAAAAGCTTTACAATGAAGCCGAAAATGCAAAAAGTGTTTTTCAATATGTACTACGTTTGTAGAAAAATCTAAGGGAAGCACTGTTGAAAAATATGATTGTCGTCCTGCTGAAGAACGTCGAGTATATCAAGGTCAAAACTTTCAAATAAGCCTATCAATACATTAGCTGGGAGAGTAACCAGGTCAACAGGTTTGAGGAGAGATTTAACAAAATCAAATGCAGGACACCAAAACAAATATTTACTGGGTTGACTGCATATTTCAGGAAACAAATCGAGCATTACTGAAGTAAATGAGAGTTGAAGTCAGTTCTGATAGGACTTAAAAAATCAAAACTCACATGATGTTTTTTCTCTTTCATCACGCCCCTGAGTGGTTGAACTTTTGTGTTTGTGCGTTTGTCTATTGGCTGGCACCAATATTTGCATTGTGAAGAGGTTGTCTTCGCCAGCTGAACTGTAATTAAATGTTAATTGCAGTCTGTCACTAGAATAGTAGTAATCTCGCCCAGGTTGATTGTGTACAGCGAGTACTTTTCCAAAATTAATCTCAGTGCAGTGTATTTTCACCTTTTGCCTGTATTTTTTGTTAGTGCGAAGATTCTGTGTCGGCAGAAAACGCAAAGGCTGAAACAAACCACCCTGTTTCATTGAAACAAGTATGTAGCTATATCAGCAACATTTGTTAAATGCTTGCACTAAAGCTAAAGATCACGACACACTAAAACCTATAAAAGAAGCTTAATTGTAAACTAGACTTTTTTCCAAACTAGACTTTAACGAATAGTCGCTTATTATTATTTTTGTTTCTTCCCCTTAGCATCGATATGCTGATAGATTTCTTGAACATTTCAGGCAATCAGGGGAAAGTTATTTTGGCATTTCCAGAAACATTTTTAGAATCTTACACATTTCTTGTAACATGATTTAGTCTATTCATTAGGTTTGGTTTCAAATTTAGATACAAGGTTTCGACTACAAGCGCAGGAGGAAATTACCCATTCTAACTTTATAATTTTCATAACCAGGTCCTATCATGTCTGGTCACGAATATGGCCACGATACAGAGAATATTCATGTTAGGTCAAAACCAGATCGGTCAGATGTCTTGATGTGTTTGCTAGAACAAAAATACAGCTGAAGGAACCTGGGAAACTTTGAATTACCCGTCTTGCTGACTCGGTGATATGCTGCTCAATGAGTTGTAGTGCTCATGCGCTCGGAAAGCACCAGCAGCAGCACCTCTTCGTGTAACTGCTCTTGCCATTCTCTTGTATACTTGTTAAAATTTACAAGTACCACTCGACACCTGCGTCTGATCTCATGATTTGTGAACTGCTTCTACAAAATCTCCTTAAGCCCACGTGAAGTCACTTTGCTGGCGACCATCTTTGTACCTAAACCAATCTTATTCTGCATTCCACATATAGGTTTGTGTTTTATTTGGAAATTACAGGAATGTACATCATTTTTCACAAAGCTCCAGTTTCGCAGACAGGTTGCTGGTGTCAAATACAATCAAGTTGCATTTGTTGTGAACATTTTTTCATATATAATAACATAATTTGCAGCTGCACTTTCAGTAAAGCATTTGCAAGCTATTTTTATTGAACTTTTTACTGGCACGATGAAGAAAGGCAATTTCCTTTTCGAATAGTGCTATGCTGCTTGAAAACGTAAAGTATTTTCCAAAATTTTAAGACTACTTTTCAACATTTGTCCGATCCGCACCTTGAAGAAGATTTACATTGAAGTGGTAAAAATTTTCTTGCAACCAAACCACATGTTCCTCGGTCGGTTTTAAATGACTTATCACGTCATCATTCCTTGATAATTTGATTTGGGTTCGTCCCCACCATAATGAAAGTTCATTTGAAGAAAAGCTGTTGACCATATAAATTTCGATTCTATTTGAGCGCTTTTTGAAACCAGTACAAAGCTCTTGTATTTTCACTCAGTGCAGAATACATGTTACAGGGTAAACTCTGCATTGTTGAGGCTGAAATCTGTTACCATGATCCATGTGATTAATGATGAGTTCGTTGGTGGCGAAGCTGCAAAAAGCATTCTTTGTAAGAGTATATTCATGAAAAACAAACTAAGATAAAAAAGGGGCTTTTCATTTAAATATGAAGTGAGCCTAATAGACGAGAGTTAATTCAACATGCAGGATATAAAAATATCAATAAGTTTTTTTGTTCAACGCCAAAAGCATTTCCCAGTGTGCATCAAATATCTCATCTTGAAGTATTGCTGATGCAGAGGAAAGTATTGCTAATTGCTCCATTTAGAATTGCTAATACGTGTTGAGTTGGAGTATCACACTGAATTACAAAACCAAACAAATATTAAATACTTCAGAAAAAGTGGTTTTGTAGCCAGGAAAATTTTAATTCGCTGCATGTTTATTATGGCACACAAAGCAAGAAACAGCTGCTTTCATTTCGGCGCCAAACATCACATTTGGTGATACACCACAACTGACGCAGAGTTTTTTAGTTTTCTTTTCAAATAGTGTTAACTAGTACTCGCCATTTCCGCTTCTTTGGAAGAACACACCTTCCAAGGAAACGCATTCGCTTGTCAATCACATTGGCTTGAACGTTTTCCTCTGTAGATACGAAAGCAACGGATTTTGCGACAATGTGACGGTCGCTCGTAAAAAATGAACAGACAAATTTAAATCTACACGTTTAAAGCCACTTTTAGAGTACACTTTACCAACGGGAATCATTGTTTGTGACACGTGTTCAGTATTTTGTTTTTGTATAGCACGAAACGTTACGCGACGATTATACCAACGAAGTTTGAAAGGTTATAATTTCCAAAAACATCCGGAATTGCAACAACCTTATAAATGCTCAGCAGTGGCTAAGGCTTACAAGGAAACACGCCGAGTCTCATTTTATAACAAGAGTTTATTACGTGCGCTAAGTTAAGTCAACCGTGACTTCCAACGACATCCTTTTCAGTGAGAACCTCGACATTCGTCTGCAGGAAAAGCGAAAATACAAGAACGANTGCGCACGTCATTGCGGTTTTGCGAGCGTTCGCTGCGTGGCAGTGGCTGGCTCTTTAAATCAATCTAATTGACAGATGAGGGCTGCCTGCGTAGGAAAGCGTTTCCTTGCCTTTTCGAGGAAATGACGACGCGAGGTTTATGTTTATCATTGACATCAGTTCGGTTTTATGCTTCACAGGAGGCAGCAGCGACGTATATGCAAAAACTCGACGTACACACTTGGCAGCATCGCAGAACTATACCAAGTTAAAAAGAATGTTCAATCGTCATCATTTGCTCAATAATGTAGATCATGTTTTCGAGCCACGCCAGATTTAACTTCAACTTAAGCTTCCGATATACTAAAAAAATTACAGTTGATGACAAAGTGGCCTCGTTTACCGTTGTTATACGTCTAAATGACCTCAAAGTTCGATAGACTAGGCATACCATCTCTCAGCCTTGAATGACCAAAGGTTGCGCTAAATTATTTACTATTGCTTTACTACTGGTCAATTACTATTGTTCTAATAGTCTTAAACAATGCATGCCCCTTGATTTCTTTTTTTTACAGTAATCCTGCTGTGAAAAATGTTAAAATCTATTTAAAGAGTCCTAAAGTTAAAAAACAAAAGGAAAGAACACAAAAGACAATACGAACACAATCTAAACTAAACCTTGCTTGTGTAAACATGTATCTGCATTCGTAAACATGTGAGTGATTTCAGCAGCTCTGCCAACTTCATTAACTATTCTATGAGATACCTTTCCATTTTTTTAAAAAAAGGACTCGACCAACGATTTTGAAAGCACATTTTTGTTTTTTGAAGAATTTTTCATATTTTTTTCTTTTCCTCCTCCGGCGGCACGATTTTTACTGCAAATTGTCCAAATAAAGTGGAAAATATATTATGCTCAAAAGCAATGAATGTCCCATTACGGAATGAAACGCACGTCCGACAACTTTTAAGTGTGACTGTTCAAGAAAAATTCCGGTTTTTACAAAGTACTCGAATCGAAACGCACAACTTCTAAAAGGGCATGTCTAATAATATAAAATTTTGCCAAGAAACAATTTCATAATTTCCAAGCACTTAGAATATTTTTTCAAATATTTTCGCAATTGCTTTTAAGCTCTTGTGCAATAAAAGGTAACGCCTGTTTTTTTCATACACAGAGCTAACAACAACGAATATTTTTGCTGATTCCTTTGGCTAATAATGTTCGTATAGTTGTTGTCTTTTATAAGTATCATTTTAGAAAATATCCATAATGTGCTTTAGCTCCATAGCAGTATTACTGAATATTGAGCATGTTTAATGTCTTTGAAGGTTTGCAGGAGCATAAGCTTGTCAAGATAACTATTTATTTGTGTGCAATAACAGATCATGTAAGTAAGGTATAAAAAACTGTTTAAACCATTAAGCAAGGGGAAGGACTTAGAATGTTGATTTGTCTGCAGAGCTAAGTGCTTTTGAACTAGTTAGCTATCTACTATAAGTGAAACAAGTGAACTGCGATATTTTAGGATCGAAAGTCGTACAAAGGCTTCTAGCAGTTGATGCTTTTATACGAATTTTGATATACCTAGAATATCGCAATTCAGCTTTGCAGCGTAAAAGTTGTTTCAACACGGTGGAAATGGATTTGCAACAAGTTTGCAAACGTGATTAATCCAACCATTTATCCGGAGAAAGTCCTGTTATTTTAAGAGAAGTCAATTTGCCTTTATGATTTCAAGGCCAGTGGTTTCTCTGTATGAGAAAAAGAAAAATGCTGTTTGGGTGAAAAAATGCTGTCATTTTAATTTCTCTTCTGTTAATATGTTGGGAGAGGTTGGACTTGTATAGGCGTAAACCTCTATAAAACAATACTTTTTATCAGGCTCTGCTGGTGGTAAAACAAAAAAACGTTAAAAACCTGTATAATTGGTGCAAAAATCTTCTTGGTGAGCTCCATTTCACTGGTTTGTATAAAACTGTTGTAGAGATTGTTACGCATAGTGTGATTGCTACACATTCACTGCACAACATTGGAGATCTTATCTAAAAGGTTTGTGCATTTCTCTTTCGTTGAAAACTGTTTAAAACTTTTTAATGAAGAGGGTCATGCAGGAATCACATTCTTACAGCATGTACAGTACTCCTAAATCTTTTTTTTCTTTTAAATCTGGTTGAGTACGAAATGGCCTTGCTTTTCCAGTGCACTGCCAAGCACAAGCCTTTGATCTTTGCGTGATCAACAGGCAATTGCGTCAAACCGATTGCCAAAACCAAGAAACCAATAGGAACGCGCCACCTTTCTCGTCATTTCAGCTCTAGCCAATAAGGTTGTGTGGGCCGAGGCTGTCGGCGTGGGCTGGGCACTTTATGACGCAGTTCGCAGTTCCAATCACGCCATCCGAATACAGGCACTGTGGTAGCTTTTCACAATCTACACGGTCGTTCACAGAAGCTCGTTTCATTCAGAAAAAGGTAGTTATGGTGAAGAATTGAGATTCACGTTGATGAAACGGTTCCTGGGAAACTAGTGACCATGAATGCAGTGTTACGGTTTTAGTCGTCTGACATTTGCTGCATGAGTAACTTCGAATTATAGCATATTCATTTGGCCACTTGCTGTGATTACGTCAAACTTGATCACTCGTTTGCTTTGTAAAGTCGCATAAGTTCCAGCCTCACCTTTTTTTCTTTAAGTTTTTACTGTTTTCATTTCTGTTAATGTATAAAATTATTCGTTTTCTCTTCCTAGCATTAAAGAAAAAGTTCAAGCAAAACTTCTGTGAGATGATCATTTGCCATAGTTTAAATTTACAAAACATTGGAATTTTAATATTATCGGATTGATCAGGACAGAGTTAACAAATAAATAGAGAAGTAGGTAAAGATCATTTCTGCTAAATGTCGTACACTTATCACAGTTTGTTGTGTTGAATAGTTCCTGCTCCAAATTCTACATGATGGAAACAATTCTCCTTAAAATTTCGTTATCCCTGCATACATATTGTTCCTTTAGGCTACCGCATTAAAGAGTAAATGGTGCTTTGCCATGATTTTATTGCGCTCAACTGCAGGTTTTAATCAGACACAATTTGAATTTGAAAGTAATGTTGCGTTCAATAAGTTTTTTTTCTATCTTTGAAAGTTATAATGCGTTTAAGAGTGTTTACAAAAATTTGGCTGTAAAATTGTCGCTGGTAATTTTACAGCAAAGGGTCAGTTACTGATGTGGAAAAGCATTCGATCAACAGTTCGTTTTCTCTACCGAATGCACCTAGAAATATTTTTGGTCGGAATCTGGTCATGAACACAACAGTTTCGTCAGCTACATGTCGCCCACATGCGTAAGCAATCCCGGAAACTAGCCAGCACAGGAAGCTTTGAAGCTGAAATTGGCATAAACTCAATCGAAAACCCTATTGGGTGAAAAAAGGTTTACTTGGTTTCCCAGTACCGTGTCAATTCCATTTGTGTTTTTGACTTAATCTCACGCTGCAACCCTGAACGGGAAAATCAAAATCAATACAGGCAGTCGAAATGATAACAAAATTATAATGTTCACATTTACTGCCAAGGATTGTCTGAATCACAAGATCATGGGTGGGTGGCCTATTAACTATCATGGACCGCATAAATTATGGATTATTGCTGCCGGGCCGCAAATGACAGCTGATTCTATCCTAAAAGTTTACCTTTATCTTACTACGAGGGATGGAGGCTTTTTACAGTATTACATCCTACCTTCGTTTTCACATGATTTTGTACTCTGAATTGGGTAACGAAAATTCTGATGCTGGTCACATCTATATGTTCACGCGGGTCGCATCGACATTTCCTTAGCAACAAAATGCTAAGCAACATTTTACTTCACATCAAAACTGAAATTGTTGTGTTCAGTTTAGATCACAGGTCACTTTGCAAGAATCCTAACGCTCATCATTATCATCAGTTGTAGCAATAATCACATGCGAGTCACAACCTGGTAACAAATGCTTGCCAGCCTTTCGCAAAAGTTAAAGAATCATAGGTAGGTTGTATCGGTTGGGAAGTTGTTTTACATCAAAAGTTCTGATCATTCTTTTTGCTGGAGTGATCCCGTTCGTACCTAAAAGGTCAACGGGGAAGTTTTTTTCTTCTTAAATTAATAGTTTTAGTACTTACTCAGAGTTCGACGCAAGCCAACGTCTGAATCACCCGTGCAAATCTCAAGGAGACTAAGAGGACTGTTTCCTCGCCGGTCTGGGTTCACATGTAACTCTGGCATTTACGTTTTTTCAGCAGCACACAGGATGCACAGTCAAACAAAACAGTGCTTTATCGCCAGCAAATCTCTTTTAACGATCTCATCTTCATCTTTCATGGCACCTTCGCCATTACTGCGCTCATTGTTTCTCAATCATATTTTGGTATTTACTCGAAAGCCGTCTTGAAAACGCAACGCAGAAAATAGTTATAGTTAGACAAAACGCGCAAGTTAATGTTCTCCAGCAGTTTTCTGCTTGAAATGGNTCCAACAAGTGAGCTTTATACGGGTTGCTCAATGTTAGTAATGTTTGNATGTTTATATATTGAAAATGTTTGGAAGGTTTCGTTGATTGCTTTTTANTAGAAACGCAGGAAATATGCGTAAAGCAAAACTACAGCAGTCAACTGGCTGATTGTCCGTGGTATTACCACCGGGAAAATCCGAAGTTGCATATATTGACAAAATAGCTTCATTGACTGTTAGATTTAGGTACATTTTCTTAAATATGACAAGAAACAACAAACCTTAGACTTTTTCTAATTCCTCTCAACTTCAAGCGAATGGACGTCATAACTTCGGGACTTTGAACTTTCAAACACGTCACCCTTTAAGGACCGCAAAGCCACAGCTGTGGCTGTAACTTTGTCAAGTCATAACTTGCCGACCAATAGAGATAGAGAGCTGTTCTAGTCCTCATTCGGGAAGTCTTCTACTGTAGTTTCGATTTTAAAAAATGGGGGGTTTTGAATTTGAGTTGTTTTTTTGGTGACATCACAAAACGAGTAGGTTTATGCTTTTAATTGGCAGGTATTCATCGGGTCTTGGGCCCCAACCACANGGGGCAATTTTTTGTTTCCTTTTTCAAAATAAAAACTAGGAGAAAATCCGCTTCTTAGAGGCCTAGGTTGGTTTTGCTGGAGCGTTTNTGGTTTGGAAGTCATGGTCTAAAAACAACAAATTATATAATCAATCCCTGGGTTATTAATTTATTTTTGTGTTNATTATTTTGTGGTTTTTAGGTCATAACTTGTTAAACACAAACGCTAAAAGCCCAATCAAGGGTATAAGGATGCAGATTCTTGCCTAATTTTCTTTTGAAAGAAAAAAAATTGCCCCTTAAGGTTGAGGCCCAGGGCCGAATGACGCAAGCCAAAAAAGCCTAAACCTATCCCTAATATGACGTCACCCACAAAAAAACTCATATCCAAAACTTCCCAAGTTTTTAGTCGAAACCAGAAAATTTCGGGGTATTTTGAGGGTTTGAACATCTCTCTAGCTCAATCGGCTGGCGAGTTATGACCTTTTTTGGGATTTATAGAAAAACCAAAATTTGGTTTTTGAGCCATAATTTTGGCATCAGAAACGCCAGGAAGCCTATCAAGGGCTCTGAAGGCTCAGATTGTAGCCTAGTTCCAAAAAAAAATTGAGCCAGAAAATTGCCTCGCTGGATTGGCGCCAGGGCCCTGTAACCTCGGCCAAAATGTGTAAACCTACCCCAATTGTGACGTCATCTACAAAAAACAAAATCCAAAACTTCCCAATTTTTTTAAATCTAGACTACAAGACTTTCCACATCTTCAAAGGGTTTGATCAGCTCTCTAGCTCAATTGGTCGGCAAGTTATGACTGGACAAAGTCACTCGCACTATAATGGTTTTGCGGTCCTATTGACTAACAACTAGTCATTACTCATAACCTGTGAAAAGAAAATAGCTGCTAAGCTCTTGAAAAAGCCTTGAAAGAAGTAATCTGCTTTGACTTCTTCAAATTTTCAGCATTGGTATTCTAGCAGTTACTAGTTTAACAATTCTGTATGGTTCTGCATTACTTACAATATTTAGTTCGTTTAAAAGTGAGCGTGATTGTCGACTTTTAAGTACTTCTGAGGCCACTAATTCTAAAAGCAAACACAAAAATCGAAAACAAACGCACTTTTCTGTGGACTACAAGCCAACAACTGACAGTGTATTTACAAATGCATGTGTTTGCAACAGCTAGAACCTCATTGAGTATGATGAATTACTAATTTGCACCACACACAATATGAAATAATAACTTAATAAGTTCACTTAAAAGCACTAGTGTTTCTGTATGCTTTAGAGGAATCAGTCGACTGCCATCTGCTTTCGTCTTTTTGCGATGATTCAAACTTGCACATATCTCTATTCAAGTATGTACAGTACTTTCCACGATGGGTGTAAGCAAGGAATCGATCAGCAAATTTTTAATAGGAAATCGATTTCACGTAAAATTACGCATCCTC
>JGI24158J21664_10000161_pt1 | contig 48697 bp, 37 predicted proteins | sample Ectturendosymbi3_FD_21664 | JGI IMG/M metagenome (IMG submission 21664) | reverse complement strand
AGTGTAGTTTTTGTCATCAACCTAAATTGAAAAAAAGTATTGTTTTTTTATTTTTTAAAAAAGGGGTAACATCCACCCCAGGTTGGTGTTCGTGTGACGAAAATCCAGGGTTACTTGTCCAGCATTAAAAACCATTTCGTCTTCGCCAATTTGCCGACAAGGTGGCATGCAGTGTTTCACCTGCAACGGTTGCACTTGATGCTTTCAAATATGACCCAGGCAATTTTACGTGGACCAAATATTTACCGGTTGTTTTATGTGCAACTGGTCTGTGACGCCGTCACAGGCAAAGAGCTGCTTGTTTAGTTTGAACCGACAAATGCCATATTTACTCGATTGTTAGGCGCCCTTGATTATAAGCCTCCCTTGAATGTAAACCCCACGAAATGTGCTAAAAAATTAATGTAACCCGCCCTTGATTTGAACATACCCGCACTTGAACACAGTAGGTAACCTATCGCGTACTTGCACATTTCGCGTTTATTCGCGACCCTGGTAATGATACTTCGCCACCACAACTGCCTTCTGTTCATCATAATCCCACCTGTGACGGATGTGCACGTGATTTTGAAGAGAATAGAATGTGAAAAGAGAGTTAGTTCGAAAAAACGTAGCCAAGGAAAGACTGAGCGTTACCTATACCTTTCAATAAGGTCAAGAAATAAAAAATATAAGCTGCCCGAAATGATGAAAAAAATATTTATAAGCCGCTGCTTACAATAGAATGAATACGGTATTCATGGACAGTGTTGCAGACTTCGATTTAAAGACTTTTATTTTAACCACCGGATCCAGAACTGCGAATCTGGTAAAAGAGATCCACTGCCGAATGAGCGAGAAGCACTGAGAATCGCAAAGTGAACTAATTTTTGGATGTTTAAGGAATTTTTGTTGGTACATTGTTTGTTTGGTGATTTTTTTTACCTGAACCCAAAAGTAATTTGTAGCATCAGTACGTCATTAAGAAAGAGAAATTAGTATTTGGGATGATATGGTTCCATATCAGTAGACTTCAAAACTTATTCCAGGTTAATGTACTGTTTTAGCTGTTAAGATTTATGTGTTACAAGTTCGTGACTGAGGTTTTTGTGGAAAGATATGAATGGTGTAATTTCGATAAAAGTATCAGTTATTTGTTGAAAACTCCCACTATTTTAAGTCGAATTTCGAAAATTTATAAATCGTTCTTTATTACACAAAATGAGTTGGGCGAAGTTTTGTTATGGTTTCGACGCCCGACGTTGCAAAAAGCAAAGACTTTTGCTGGTTTTCGTACTTTTTGCTCATGGTGCGTTCGTAACTCTTTAGCAAATGATCCTTTCCGTTACGTTTCCTTATTGTTTTGACATTGTCTTCCTTGCCGTTTAACTTGAGTGAGTGGCTATTTCTTAAATGAACACTCTAAGCTTCCTCGTACCCGGGGGCGTAACGAGGGGGGGCAAGGGGGGCACAATTTCCCGGGCGCCAATTCACTATGGGGGCGCTGAATCACTGCAGGGGCGCCGAATTACTGCTGGAAGCGCCGAAAAGTCCCAAGAATGTCACAAGTACTTTCTTCAATACAGTAAATTTGCCTTCGAAATAACTCAGATTTGACCACAGGGGCGCCAAACTTCGACCATGGGGGCGCCGGTTCGACCAGGATGGCGCCGAATTTGTTTTCTGCCCCGGGCGCCATTTAACCTCGTTGCGCCCCCTGCCCCAACCGCCAAATTCGCGTTCAACGCACGCACGACACTTGCGCGCAGCAGGCTGATGTTTCTTCGCCAAGAAAACGCTAAACTGGGTAAGGTGATGATCACGTTGCGATTGGCGGTTTAAATCTTGGTAACATGTACTTGAGCAAATATTTACCCGCGGTGCGACCTGCGGCGGCGGAGGATGCGCGGACTCCAATAACCGACCGTCTGACCTGCGAAGTAACAGCGCACTGTGTTACCACATGGAAGCACAGTATATGGCATGCTGAACAATATCGTACTTCCACATTTAGTCCCAACGTTTGCTTTATGAATTTGTAATATGTTTGCTTGCCCAAAAGCAAATGTAAGTTTATTAAGTTCAAATTAATTTATGTTCCTGCTTTGCTCTGGAATACTTGCATAAATTTTTGACGTTGTACGTAGGGTGGTATTCCACTCGGAACTGAAATCAGTTCAGCAAGAAAAAATGTGACATGAAAAAAACTGACAAATCAGAACAACATTTTCAACGATTTCGAAACATCGCAATCATTCACTTCAGCCAGGTCAATTAGCGCAAACGCTGATTTCTTACTTTTAGCCAAATACCGACAATGTTTTGGTTGCAAAACAACGTACGCTGTGAGAGGTCGTTGATGTCGTTGGTCGGGATGATGCACATACATTTGGTCCCAGGACGCCGCTTGGTGAAATGTGCGTGGCCGTGCTGGCCTGGCCGCTGGCGTGGCCGAGTTGCTGTTGTCGTAGGTACTCGACCTGAGTCGAAGCTGGTCGCCGTTCTGCATCGGGGTTTTCTGGCAATAGCTTCGTCGTCTGAGCCTTGTAGCGAATTACCAATGAGCTTAAACGCACAGTAACTTGAATTCCAACTTGCCTAAGTTACAAGATACTGTGCCAAAAAATCGCAAACCACACCTGAGAATTGAAAAGCAGTGAAAGATAGCATAAAATGGCCTGAGGAGCCAATATTCAGGCTGCTTTTGTCTTTAAGCTTGGTTAACTTGTGGAGACAGACGTTCGGTATCATACAGTTCGAACGTTTTTTCAGAATGTGGGTGCATACACAGGCAACGAGCTTCAGCAACTGTGCAACCCAGCATCTTTACGCACATGCTGTCCACCTGGCAACAGCTTCAAACCTTTGTTTAAACTTACTGGCCTTGGTTTGAAAGCAGTCACGGTGCAGAACAGTGCTTCTTGTTGGAGCATGGAACATCTTTTTTGAAAAAATATCCTGTGGACCACTTTGCTATGTTGACACTGCATAAACAACTAGTCGAAAATGCGTTGCATACAAGTCAGTTTCATCAAGGGTTTATGGAACCACCGGTGGTCCACCTGGACTACGTTGAAAATCACTGGTGCAGAACTAAGCGCGAAGTCTGATGTAAAACGACCTATTTGTTTGGTTATGGTTGCTATAAATTAGCACATTCAAGCTTATTCAAACCGAACTTTTTTTTCTTCGCGACTAATAAACACTTTTCTTTTGCAGGCAGCAGGCCATGCATGCCGCTAATGCAGGGTCTCCAAACTACGGCCCGCGGGCCAGACGCGGCCTGCGAAGCCTTTTCATTCGGCCCGCGAAACCATTTTGCCAATGATGAAAAAATAATGTGCAGTACTTAGGAAAATTTTTTTGATCTGGTAGGATATGACATACCCGCAACAATCTCACTGCGTAAGACATCCGGCCCTCGACATGTTCTGTATTACCTTATGTGGCCCTCGGACAAAAAAGTTTGGAGACCCCTGCGCTAATGTATTAGACGCCTCCTATTGTGTCACTTGTCCTTTCACTGCCTGCTTCGCTCATCCGCTAGCGGTATTTTCAATGATTTTTTGTTGCACGTGAGTTCCTGTTTTCCTTTGCACCCATTATTTCTAACACACTGGATATAAAGGTTGGAAGCAACGATGCAAATGGTGTAACTGGCGCGATGACAGCGCCCGCGTCAGAATACAAACGTCTGCCTGGACAGCGTCTTAGAAGCACATGGAATCAAAAGCTGATCGAACAAAAATCAGAGTAGTGTTTCAAGGTTAAAGTATATTTTTCATGGCGCAGCGTCTCAAGAAAAGCAATTATCAAGCGTTAATGCTGTCCCGAACTCTATCTGCGCCACACTAATTTTTTTTTTAACATTTGTTGTCTGAAGCTTCATATCGCAGGTCAAAAGCTGATGCCCGTTTTTCATATCCTAGCATTTCTATTCTTCTAAGTTTTATCTCCTAAATCAATAAAATGCTTGACTTACTCACCAAGACTGGTTGCAAAAAGAGGCTTAGAAAGCCCGGTGGTTGCTTGCTTCCTGATTTTGGCTAGAGACAATAGAAACTATTTGCTGCTCGCTACACCGAACGTAAAAAATGCACAAGCGAATCGCGCAACCTTAGCGTTGCTCAGGCCAAGAAACTGCGCTGTGTGTGTTACCAGGAACTTCCGCACAAGCAACGAGGTGCTGCTAGGTCTCAACGACGTCTTCTCACTTGAGGCATATCAGCTTAGATCTCGCAAACACTTGAGACAGCTGTGTCCAACCCGTAGCCCGCGAGCCGAATGCGACCCAGTCCAAGGATTTGTCCGGCCCAGTGTAGGTTTCGATGTAGTACAAGTGCATACTGACAGCCTGTACCTACTTTGATCATCTTAACTTTGACATTTTTGATGCAGTGGTCCTCAGCGCAGCTTTATCACGTCTGTACTGTGCACTTGGAGATTTCTGCGCGACTAGTGATACCGTGGGGCATAACCTTTTTCTAGTTTTCTGTTTTTTTTCCCACTGTTGGTTATCACCTAAATCTGCTAAACGGTGTCACGAAAAACTGCTGGATTCAGCTAAAAATTTCGCCCAAATTTTCAGCTAAATTCTGCTAGAAGTGAAATTTTGCCAAAAAATCTCCTAATTTTGCGGTGATTAAAATCAACTTGTAAGGTTACATATCAATTTTTGGTCTTGCAATCACTATCAGTGGACAGGGGTAGAAAATTCCGGTTTTGGCCACCACACTTTCCGGCCCACAATTTTTTTACAGTCGACATTTTGAACAACGTAACTGCAGCCCTTTTTTGTATGGCAGACAGTTTTTGATAATCTCTTTCAAATGGTCGCATGTGTTAACAGAGGAATGCCCAACGATGAACGGACTGAGGATAGCTTCAGCCCTTCAACGTTCTAAGTTTTTGGTATTTGTAACTGAAAACGTTGTGTTTGTTGTATTTGGGAGCACACAAAAAGTTCTTTAGCCTTAAAGGTCAACTGACAAGAAATTGGGTGCTTTTTGCTTCCAGCATGCCTTTTAAGTTCGCAATGTTTCACTATGGTTGTATAATTACGAACTTTGAAATTAAGCTTTTCTTGAATCAGCAGGATAGGCACCGAGCCAAGTTTGAAATTCTGATGCTTACAAACATGTATGTCGAAACTTTTGACAGTATTGCTTTGGTTTACCATGGAGTTTTTTTGGGCAGACATTACCACTTCCTGCCGTAAATGAACCACTTGGAAATAGATATATGTCGTGGGATAAAAACATTCTATCAATGTTGTGTTTTAAACTCTAAGCATAGAAGTAAATCACATAAGCAGATAAATTCTATCTTGGATCGAATTTATTTGCTTGATTTGAAACCTGGTGGCAAATTCTACGCAACAATATGAGTAGCAAAAAGAACAGCAAATCATAAGGTTCACCAAGCCATCGAGTTACTTATATTTATGACACAATCGTCTGTTTGAAGAAGCTTTGTTGCGTCATGATAAAAATTCCAAATGATTGAAGGCAGCTGGTTGTGCTTGGTCCTTGTGTTGCCAATCCGGTCGCCACAGGAGGCTTTAGTGGGTTTAGCCCTTCCAAACAAAGCTCCAAGCCACCCCAAAATAAAATATGAAACACTGTAAATCAGTGAGGTTTTTATCAAATTTTCAGAATGTCCAGCCCCCCTGCACAAACGCAAAGCTCCCCTATTGAAGACTTTCTGGCGACCGTTCTGGGTGTTGCCCAATTTAAAGCGTCATACAGTAGATATAATATATTTTTATGAAGGTGTAAAAGTTTTCTTCTTCAAAAACTATTGAAACAAATTGTTTGTGAGGAATTTGTTGCGTGCTAAACCTGCCAAACGTTTTTTAAAATCCTGCTACAAAATCAGCTAACTGCTAGATTGAAAATTTTACAGCTATCAGTGAAAAAATCCTGCTAGATTTGGCAGCAAATCAGCCAAAATGGCAAACATTGTTTCTAACCACCTTGTTCCATTGGCGCTGAGCTTGTCTATGACATCACACTTACGAATTAGGTGCCAAACAGTCGTTACTAGGACAACCAATTTTTTGACCTAAAAATTTAAAAATTTGACTTAAGAATTCACAAATTTTGACTATTTTGACCTGTAAATTTTCTGTGTTTGCAACTGCAAAATAATTCAGCTGTAGGTGTTCAGGTTAACTGAGCAGCATATTAAATGCACTGTAAGCTTAATTTTTTTTTCAAATTTGATTGTTCAACTAAGGGGATGATATATTGATAATTGCATTAGAGTCAAACCTCAGAACATCATGAAGTTGAAACACTATATGCACAATGGATTGAGCTGTAACCAAACCACATAATGTAAGACCGCGTTTCTTGCTATACCACGCCCATCTGACATAATATTCGATCGTCCAGTAGTGGGCAAAACAACGTTATCACGTTCGAAATCGCAACAAACCGATTGTTATTACATAATTGCAACTAAACTTGCAAAAGCACAACAATATCTGTTGTCGTAGTTTCAATAAAATATCGATGAAAAGAAAAAAACTGTGCTGCAAGAAAAGTTTGACCCAACGATAAATTTTGACTTAATGATTAATTCTGACTTTTTTTGACCTAATAGCTTGAAATTCCCTCATGGTATGAGCGTGAAATTTGGTTTGTGGACGTTTCATGAACTTTAGAAACGGTAGAAAATTTTGACTATTGACTTTTGGTTGCCCTGGTTGTTACCATTGCAGTTAGGATTCGAACGCTTTCAGTGCAGCAACGAAAGTAAATTTTAGTTTGCTAAGATCAAAGTGAGCCATTCAGTGTGCGGCCCTCAGTGACATACTTTTTGACTCAGTAAGGAATTTCGGTTGGGCATAGCTGACTTAAACAAACTGTATGTAGACATGTCTGTATTGCATGGCTGTAGCTTCACGTTTGCCTTAGGTTGTTCAGCTGGCACAATATCTGAAAGCATTTAACGAAGTTGCATATCTGCGTCTAATCACTGGCTACTGATACTGCTCTCGTCGTAACCATTCTCCTGCGTCCGTGCACACGTGCCCCAAGCCACGGTACCCGTTTACAAATGGAAGAAGGTTCACCTTCCTGGCCTCTTCGCCTTTGTTAGGTAAAGCACTGCCGTCACTACCATACGTGCGGCCAGTGGTTGACGCGTAAAACATTGCTGAGATCCACGCATACAGGAAATTATATGACACGGGCTGTTTCAGCACACGCAGCCTCGTTATAAATGCGCTACGCCCTGTAGTTCCATTAAAACAATAAACGCGTTTTGGCTGCGGCTTTTCATTTTAAGCACAGTACACAAAACCACGTCAAATTTTGGTTTAAATGCAAAGATACGCTGCGTGTTTTTTTAATGCGTGATAAGAAGTAAAGATAGTGATAGCAGTGCGGGCAAAAGAAGCAAAATTATCGTTCCTACGCTCTTATTTACTGCTGTATGATCTCGAGGAGACTGCGGCTTAGAACACTCTTCTTAACCCAGTTACGGCGTGTCATTTAGAAATCTTTCCAGGAAATTCCAACTAGCAGGAAAACAAATTTGAAACATGCGCTTAAACAGCTGCAAGCACGCAGTCGTATTGCACGTTCGCCTGGAACTACCGGAAACATTGAAAAAAAAGCATTTAAGCAAGTGGATTCATATAATTATTGTTTTTAGGATCTTTTCTAGCGCACTGAAGTTCTTATTGAATGAATGAGCCTATCCCCGTTGTTGTAGGTTACCAATCCACTCTTGTAGATGTTATGAAAAACTCGTCTTAAGTTTGATGCTTCGATATTTCATTACACGGTTTGTTCACAGGAAGCTGTGCCTTGGGTCGCAATCAGCGCTTCCATGTTTTGGTGGCACCCGGTTGATGTGTGCTAAAAATGTAGCGTAGAAACCCTGTGCACCGCTTTCATTGTAGATTTCAGGTATTAATACCACAGCTACCGAAACTGGTGCGGGCGTCAGTTGCGTGTACTTGGTCAACAAAGGCATATGGCGCTATTTTTCTATATTTCCTGGTATCAATGACGGGAAATCACCGACTGCACGCCATACACCTAACCACAGTGATTGAAAAGCACGGCGAAGCACCAGCTTGAAATGCGCTTCAAGTCAACAAACAAGCGGCAGCTGTTGCACTCAACGGAGCTGTGCTGCTTCACATAAACGTGATTATACTCATGCGTTTTGCCTGCCATCCCACGACACATCTCGCACACGGAACTGAGTTCAGACTTTAGCTTGCACAAAGCCAGCCTGGATTTTTATTCAAACACTGCAAATGTGCTGTAGTTGTGTTTAGCAGAAAGAAAGTGCTTGTGTACTCCTTTCCGAGTGTCACGAATAGTCTACTGCCACGGCCTCCATTTCCATTCACTTGCGCAGTGAGCCGCGCGGCTACCTTCGCAGTGAATGCTGCAGCTGCGCTGATGGCGAGTCAGTGGCAGCACCGCGCGTGAGCTTTTCACCCATCCATCAACGCCGAGCATGAGGCTGGACAGGTCGCAAGTAGACTTGCACTAGTGGTGCGCGTGCCACAGTTCGGGCACCGCTGTAGTGGAGTGTAACCCAATCCCATTTTTGATAGTTTTTTAGAGGCTAGTCCAACGTGTCTTTGCAAATAAGATTATGCAAATACCTGCAAAAAAGAAAATGTGCTAATTGCCGAATAGTTTGCACATGCCGCATTATTGCGATGCGAACAAGATCGTGTGGAGCCATCCTGGACTTAAACGCGTCGTTTGCTATCATTGCCAGTGCATGTTCGTTACTGCTGTTCGTGCGCTTCTCTTTGTATGTCAACTGTGGCTTGTTCGAAGGTTCTGTAACCTATCTAAACAGATTATTACGAACCATTGTGGCGTAAGGGGTTACTTTCTCCCACTGTTTTGGTTCTCTCTTCTCTGCTGCCTCTGTGACGTGGAGATATGGGTGATTTCAGGCTATGTGGGATGTCTTATTGGTGGGTGGAAACTTTTTTCTGGTCACTTTGCTGAAGAGCAACGCGAAGCACTGCTGAATCGCCAATGCTCCGAATCCCGGTGGAGCCAAATATCGTGTGAAGAGCAACTATGTTTTGTACTATACCCATATTTCACCCCTCTCAATTGAACCTTGCTGCAAGGTTTCACAGGCTTTCTGGGTAATAAGTTGGGTTTCGGTTGTTTAGATATTATATTGTTTGAAGCTATGCTAGACACAGTAAAAAAACGTTGAAATTCGTGCAGTCGAACTGTCGATAGACTTTAAAAGGACATGTTTCGTTTTAAAATAAATTAAACATGTCTTTGTTTGGAAGCGAGTGACGGATGTCGAAGTCAGACAGTTTTAGCTTCACGGGTTTCTGAGGCGATGAGGATCAACCGACCTGTCTGTAAAAGCTGACCTGTGTCCTTGTTCCAGGCTAGTGAAACTTGTCATGTAGGCATGCAATTCAACATTGATATCAATAGTTTCAATGCGTTTTTTTTCAAAGACTGTAGGCGTTTGTTTGATTTTGATGCCCAAATCGTCGCAATACGTATGCGAATCGACACGATATGTAATTCGGGCAAATTACCTAGCCGAGTGTTCATATTTCTGTTGCAAGCATTTGAAATTAGTCAGGTTGCAGCAACCTGCTATAAAATTGAAACCTGCTCATTTCAAACCTTTCTATTGCACCTTCCGTTTGAGAACAGATCATGTAATTAGGACTTAATCGTACGATAGTTGCTCGCACATTTGTTTGCGGCCTTCTAACACCACAGCGTTTGAGATCGTGTGGTTTTGAATCATTTTCCGCTATACGTGATTCATTCTTCCTTGGATGGGTAAAACATAACGCCGGGATCCCACCGCTTTCAGGTCAAACTGAATTTCCGCTTTAAAACTGTTGTCATGCCCATCACTTTTTACATGGTTGTGCTATCAGTATGTATTTCTATCAAGGTTTTGTGTGTGTATCTCTCTGCGTTTAACGACACGTAAGTCTGGAGCCTTCAATTTTTAAAAATATAGATGAGGTCTTGTTTCCAAATTTCAGTCAGCACAAACTCAACGAATCGTTCCATTTGAAAGGTCCCATCGAACACGTTTCAGTTGATTGTAGCTTCATAAATTTTTTTTTAACAAACGTAGTCACAAACGAACAGGTACCAAAGAAGCAATTGCAAATGAATGGCCTCAAACAGCTTGATCTCAATTCAGATGTGGAACGGCATTACGGGCTATCACAATGCAATTGCCTTCTTCTCGCCAATTTTCCAGAGTAAAGACAAAATGCTGCTTTCTTGAAACTTTAACAATTCACTATAATTTTTGTTGAAGAGATTAATGAAAAATTTTGCTTGTAAAAGGAATGAATCACATGCAATTGCGAATATCCTCAAGCTGGTGTTGACTCGTTTTTTCAGTGGGCTGATCAGGATTGTGACAATGAGCGCATGTACAATTAACCTTTCGCCATTGAATAGCAGGTCGATTGTGATTTAAACTTAAGACGTTTGTTTAATTGAACTAAATATGTGTCCATGAAATCCAGTCTCTGGTCAAATAACTTTGAAGTAAACAATGGTTGTCTGCAAGTGCACGTCAGAACAACCAAATTTGTTCCTTTCGTATCCAATAACTTCAACTAAGTTTGAGATATGTTTGAAACAGCTTCATAGATTTTTTATTACTGCACTCATAAAGTGCGGGAGGGCTTTGTGACGTCAAATGCGTAGGCTCCGCAACGTGCATAAAGAAGGATGGTGGAAGGGGCGAATTTCTCGCAGTAAGCATTGCGTTACGATTTTCTGCCATCCTAAACTAAATGCACCTAGCATCGCACCTTTCGGGCTTTCCTCATAAAGCCACTGCCCTGTATTTCAGTGAGTTCTACATTAGAGTTAGTGGTGTTGAAGGTGGGTATTAAATGAAAGACAGCTGTGCGTGAACTGTCCGCCTTACTTTTATATATATATATATGTATATACGCACACAATAGTGAATAACGGTGCGAAATTTTTCCTTCGCAAACTCCACATGCCGTTAGTTTGTAGTCTGGAAGTAAATTTTGTAGAAGGTAGCTCAATCCCACTTCTGATAATGTCGTAGAAGTTAATCCAACGTTTGTTTGCAATCGAGATGGTGTAGATACCCACAGCCAACTGCTCATATCGACAAAACGTTCATCTGATACACCCCTGGTGTTGAACTATATATTAGCATGCTGCAAACCGATACAGTGTTGTGGACATAATAGTCTTTTCAACCACTTTAATAATGTGTTTTCACATAACACCTTTCCTCGTACTTCTGTGTCAAATTATATCAGAAACAAACTTCACAGAAATATCTCCGTGGTCCGCACAAAGTTGGAAATTTATATTAGTCTTGATTTATGGGGTTACATAGTTTATTCATTTTGCCATTAACGTTATTAATCTTTACGTGTTGTACCAGACTTTTTCGAAATGAAGATTGCTAGGCGTTTGTGATATAGCCTAAGCCAGTGTTTCCCAACGATTTTTGACTTGGAGCACCCTACGGAAGAGAATTATTATGATTTGCAGCACCCAGTGGCGAACCCATAGCAATTTGCTTCGAACTTTGATGACATTTTGAAAATGTATTTTTTAATGGTATATTAAAAGACGCATTAGCTCGCGGCACCCCTGAGTATGGTAAATGGCACCCCAGGGTGCCGCGGCACCCCGGTTGGGAAAAACTGGCCTAAGCCTTCGACGAAATGTCGACCGCTAAATCTTTGCAAGTTGTGTAACATCTCATTGTTTACTGAGTTCTACGAATTTCTGATCACAGTTCACAGCTTTGTTGTACGCTGAGCCGGGTAAAAATCGTTTCACCCTATCGCCTTTCAGTTGTCAAGACAAGTTAGATTTCAAAGACCGCAGATGCTTCCTGCAAACTCTTCTGAAATATGCGCTTACGGTGAGAGTCGTGACGTCAATTCCCATCGTGCTTCCATGAGCCGTTGACTGGACTCAACCAAGCCCATAGCCACAGGGGTGGTTTCAGGGCATTGCCTTCCCAAACATTTTTGTTCCATCCAAATTTTGTTGTGCCTAGAAAAATTTATTTCAAACATATAATAAAAACAAAAATCTTTCCCTCTTAAGATTTACTTTGCCCTCCAAACCCTAAAACCTGGCTACAAGACTGGTCTCAGCGTGCTTAGGGCATTCCGCTGACGTAACGCTTTCTGCGCGACCAGGACATTCGCACACCTCGCCGTACAGCATTTAATCTTTTTCCAGCAAATAAAAAATCGACTAATTCAAACGCTCGCGTGGCATTTCCTTCGGCGGCATGGCAGTGCGGGCGAGCCAGAAATCACGTTCCCTCCGCATGCGCACAGTTGCGCTTCGCCGCGCCTCGCAGCTCGAAATTCCACGGCAGGACTTGGCAAGCACGGCCATAATAATGCTATGGAAGATCTTTGTGTCGTTGCTCCTTGGGCAACGACTAAGTGCAGAGGTAGTAGTATTCACGTGCGTTCCCAAGAGGTGGCGGTGTCAATTGCCTACCGACTCCCTATCGGTGGCGAATCACGAGGCGCGACAGCGCCCCCTCGCGGCAATTTAGTGGATTTTGAGACGACGCCAAAAGCAATAGCGGCAAATCCTTTCGGTTCGATGCTGTCGCTACCGCTGCTCTTTGATTTTTGACGACCCTCGGATGATCGTTGGGGGGCTCGGCGTCGGCGTGGGGGTGTTCCCGCCTCTTGGCTTTGGTATCCTTGTTGGAGAAGTGGACATTCTTCGCGCAAGAACCTGAAAGTAGACGTACACTTTAGAGAAAAAAGCACTTTCAACTTTCGGCCGATTCAGAGCTTTTTTGCATATTGTTTGTTGTTCGGCAGGAAATTCGATCAAAGGAATGGAAATGGTTTGGAGCCGGTTTCTGAAGTTTAATGCGTGTTTTTCCCGGAAAAACTTTTCTGGTGTTCACCTTCACGTAATCACAATACACTTTTCGATCACAGCACGTTTGCAATGTAATCGCCAGAATGGGGCCAACTGCTTCCGTTTCCCCACTTTCGCTTCACTGGCCGCGTCATCGCGAAGATTGCAGCAGGCGCCCGCTTTGTTGCGGGTCTCAGAAAGTGATTGAATCAGATGCAACACACCTGTCCTGAAATGTATCAGCGTCGTAACTGAAATGTGTCAGCGTCGTAGCAAGGGATGTAGTGCTCACAAAAAAGGTGTGGGAACGCATCCAAAAAATAGCCATTTTGAAATAGCCTCAAACTTTTTTCAAAAAAAAAAAAACGTGAAAAAGGCGTGTGAACGCCGTTCCCACCCCACTACACCCTGCCCTTAGCACACCGAAAATTTCTTGAAGTTTTACACCATCCTTCCCACATAATCTTCCAGATTTTTCCAGCGATGGCAATTTAATGAAGAAAATGACAGCAATGATCGCGGAAGCACTGCATAAGCACGGCCGTGGCGAAGAAATGTCGTCTCGTACGTCGGCAACGCTGTCCTCCCACGAGCGCTTGCTAGAAATTTGCACTTACGAGTACCCGCGCGCGCGCTCCTTACTGTGAACAAGCTTTCCACGGATCAAGCAAATCGTGATCCGCGCGCTTCACGCAATCATCAAAAGTGTTGCAAAATCAGTAAAATGGAGTAATACAGCATATTTGCTCATTCTGAAGCGCAGGGAAGAGCCACGCGATTTACCTGGGTCCCTGGACCGCCGTTGCGGCCGCTCGAGCTCGTCGTTGCGTGGATCGGCACTCGGTTGTTGGTCTTAGTTATTGATCCATTTTTACTTGCCGCTTTGTAGCTCGATGGGGGAGGCCTGATATTGACGGCATCTGTTGCAACAAGGAAGATGTTATAAGGCGCGTTCTCCTTTTTCGTGATTATTGATTCTCATCTTTGATTGGTTTCTCAAACGACGAGGGTGGTTGGGCTGCACGTGATAGGACGTTTACGCAGACCTGCCCATGTGTGCTGAATACACAGTCTTAACAGAACTGCCGGCTGTTGTTTTTTTCGCTGAGACATTTCGCCCATTTGTCTCACAGTTGTATCAAAACTTGCCGTAACAGTGTTCATTCGCCTATATTACCAGACATTCTGACACAAATGGCCTAATTTTTTCGGTCATTTCAAAAACGTTCGGTCTACGACCGAAAAAAAACAGAGTGGCTGTGAAAGGCGTCTGTCGATCTTACTGTTACTGGTGTCGAACCTTTTCTCACTGGATTATGAGCAATGCGAGTTCCGCACTTACCGTTGCTCTTGTTCGACATTCGAATTTGAATGCCTTTCCTGCTGTCCGCGACGCTGGTTTCGATATGCGGCGAACCGGTTTTCGAATCGCAAACGATCTTGAACGTGGGAGTCGGCTCCTCGGCAGGATTGTGGCTGATTGTCATGGAAACGGGACTTTCGCTGCGTTCAGGGGTGCCTTTCAAGTGGACTACGATCGGCCGGCTTGATTTGGCGCTGGCGCTGTGATGTTGCTGTCTGGATAGGCTCGAGCTTCGCGCGGTCGACGTCGAGTGGGGCGGCTACATAAAAAAGAAAGTTATTTTGTTAATTGTGTACATGTTAACCGACACTGAGGATTAGGCTTGAAAAGAACTTTGCTCTTTCTCACGGTGGTCGAACCCTTGCTTAGTAACAATCGCCTCAATGAGGTACCGCGTCTTGCTTTTCCGCGTTTGTGCATTGCGCAAATCTGAGTGCGCAAGCGTTGGTAGTGTTTGTCAACGCGACAACGCGTGATGTTGAGACGATCCTAATTTTTGTTTTTTTTTCGCCACGGCTTTTTAACACCGATCTTCAGGGCTCGTTCATAGTGTTGTCAGGGCTTACGCTGGTTCGCTATTATTGTCAGAGTAGCGCGATTTTACTTGCCGGACGCTTATTTTGCGCGTTTTGCGTCCATCTCACTCTTGTCATGCGCTTTTTGAAAAGCATCCAACGCATATGCGTTGTGCTGTTTGAATGTCGTGTAAACCTGATCGCTGTCACAAAAAAAGCGCGCTAGTTTTTAGTGTGTGGATGATTGTTATCAAAGAGTTTCGAGCTTTTGGCCAGTTTGCGTTGCCACCGCAGAGCGGAATGTGTTACGCTTTGATTTGAATAGAACTGATCTGCTGACTTGAACTGATCTGCTGACTCGTCAGATGAGATGGGGGGAGCAGCGGACTTAGTTGGGCGTGTTCCACACTGTCGCCAAGATGACCTGCAAAATGGTAAAAACAGATTCTGGTGCCAGTGTTCTGTGGGAAGGTTCTCATATCGGTTAAGCTGGCCGCCCCCTCCACTAAAACCATCTTTACCCCATAATTTGGAGCCTCAACTGCACAGTGACGCGTTTTGTTCGTTGTTAAACGAGCAGCATTTCATGCTTGAACAAGATCCTCCATAAAATAACACAAGCATTGTCTAGCGGTGACCGGCGCAACGTTTTTTTTATTGATGATATGGAATTGACGTACCCTTCCTGCATTGACTTGAGCCTGTCTGCTTCGTGAACCTCGTCCGTCCACAGAATTTTCTCTTCGAAAACTACCAGCCGAGGAAGCTCGCCGCACAGCTGGAGATTTTCGGCCAGAATCATCCGTTCCCCCTCTTGACATTGGCGTCCGCGTTTTACTGTTGGCTGAAGGGGAGCTGCAGGCGACCTCTGCCCCCCTGTTCTCCGTTTGTGTTGCTATCTCGTGCATGGCTACACCCTTACAAAAAAGAAATTTCAGTGTAGAATGTTTGCGAATCCAGGAATTTTTATTGACACAGTTGAGGAAATCGGCATAGGTTTAACAACAAAGGCCGGAGATGACCTAATTGCAGTTATTGTTTTTGTGAGGCCAAGTACTTTGAAGTCTGTAGTCCTAGTGTTGCTATGACTGCTTTTGTTTCAAACTGTTGATGTCAGTAAAATTCTAAGTGGTGCGTGGGGTTGTTTTGCGTTCTTATCAACTTGGAATTTTTTTAGGTAATTTGTCTGTAAATTAGTAAAACGTTGACTGCCCGTCAAAAATTGGGTAAAATTTCACCGGTCTGTGTGTAAATTTTTGTTCATGAAGTGATGCATGCTGCAATACTGTTTGATCTGGCTTCATGCAAACCATTTGGAAGCAATACTTAATATTTGCTACAAACAGGCGATCAATTGCGGAATGCTTTGCGCTGCGATACTGGCGTTGAGAGACCTTAATGGTGTTCAAACTTGGCTTTTTGTTAAAGTTTTGCAGCGAATTTTGAATTTTGCAAACCACTCAAACTTCTTTCCAATCACTGTGTTTATGATGTCAAGAGACCCTGCCACCTTGCTTGGACATTAATTTTCGTAGTTTAATAAAGGCAACCACATATTTACCTTCAAGATGATATTGCTGTTGTTTGTCGTGTTTGAGGATTGTCGGTTCTGATTGGCTTCCACCGTTCTCACTTTCTCTTTCAACTCTTCGTTGAGCATTTCGAGACTCTGTGAAACCACTCGGTTGAAACTCTTCAATTGTCATCAGCAGGTGTTAAAACGTTAAGGCAAAAGAAACTTGTTTACCTAAACCGCACAAATAAGAGAAAGACTTGCTCTATTTGTCAATGTCGAACCGCTATCTGATAGCATCTGAGTCGCTGTGCGGCATAGTTAACAACTGTTCGTCATCTGTTCTGTTCTACAACGTAACGACACTGCAGAGGTCGACGAGAACGATTTGCCAATCAACAAACCACGAGTTTACAAGAAATGTCGCTCTAAATAAACAAAGTTCAAGGAGATTTCCTTGCTAGCTTCTGTGGAAAACAAAATGCTTTCCAAGTGGACCTTTTTAGAGCGCAATCACGTTTAGGACCACCTACATCGTTTGTAACTTACAGCATTCTTTTCTCGCAGCTCTTCGTACTGAGCGATGGCAACCTGTTCGTTGAGACCCATGGCGACCAGTTTTTTCAGCTTGTCAGCCGATATCTGGAGCTGCGAAACAAATAAGGTGTTAGAGTGAACAGCTGCTGGAAAAAAATAGTCAGTGCCTTGCCAAAAATATAAACTCTGGGATTCTGGCGTCACCGTTTGACTTTGGGACAGAGGAAACTCGGAAGCCTTGCAAAGTCTTATAAGAAACAGTATTACAATGACAAATAACGCAAATGAAAATATCATTGGTTTGTGCGTTACTGCTATTTAACCCTGTAGAGATTCTTACGTTAATTCTTACGCGGTATCCCAGTTGTGCATGTCTGCTTGTATTACGCGTCTTAAGCGTAGTTAAGGAATTAAGTAGACCTAAATCAAAAGTACAAATGAAAGTTGGGCTTGGTGAAACCCACAGCAACCTCGGTAATTGGAAATCATCCTCCCCACTTCAGCCAATGCTTTGCGAGACACCAGTGCTGCTGGGGCATTTCTTCGTGGAAGTTTTGACGTGCTCGCTGTTCTTATATAACTGTCACTTTTGCAGAGCAGTCGGTGAATCCGCTATGGTGTATTTAAGGGGCAAACGCGGTGCGTATGTTGAATGTAGTCACAAACTGTGCGGAAATTAGCGAAAATATGCTGCGTCATTTTGCTGCAGGCTTGTCTAGTAAACCTTGTACAGGCAAACTCACAACGGAAATAAATGTGGGTGGCAACACAAATTTCGCAAAGCGGCATAACCTCACGTTTTGTTTTGCTTTTTCACTCTCTTTCCTGACCACGTCCAGTTCGTTTCGTTTGAAATCGTTTTCGTTTTCCAGTTGATCCAACCGTGTTTTCAACATTGCTATTTGTTTTCGCAGTCCATTATTGATCGATTCAGCGTCATCTAATTTCGCCTGAGAAGTTGCAAGTAACAAGTCATTTAAGCAATGATTTCGTACCATCACATATTTGATCGTTGTGTAACGTAATGGCCGGATTAACTCAGGACTAGAGTTAGAAGTTTGCGTTATAGTATCGTTAAGAAATGATTCGCCCCTAAAGGTTGTATCAGGTTCGTAGAAAACATCATTTGGCTCTCCGTTGACTAAACACCGTGGATTGTGAGACACTCGCATAGGATTGTTGAGGTTGTTAATGTGCGGTAGTTGATTAATACGCTAAGTGTCCATTTAGCGCACTCACGCGCAAAACTACGGTTACATTCACACTTCAAAACCAAGATCTGCCATATTACGTGTTGCCGAATATTTCGCGCTAACGCTCTTTGGTGCCTCTTGTGATCAGAGATTTTTGGAAGAAAGCTTTGTAGATTGACTTTTCAACGAATCTACAATTGCTGCAGAAACCGAAGTCAAAAAAAGTTTATCCCGCTTGTCATTCTTATTTTTTGTGCGAGGACCGTAATTTGCGACATGAACGGACTCAGTTTTTCCAGCACTGCGTCTGGAACGAGTTCATCTCGTCGTGATTTGTGAGGAAGAGCAGACATTAGAAAGTACTGTGGCGTTTCGGGTCGTTGTCCACTTTCATCGGGCCCACAAGTTGTTATTCCAGCATCTTGCACAGCAAATTAGCAAAGTCAGTTTACTGACGTGCGTTTGATGGTTCAACGCGTGATGATGTTTAACTACTAGTGCTGAAACAATCAGAATGAACGCCGAAACTTGAGCAATTTATTTTTGCTTGGCTCAGACTATGCATGAATAACCTTAGGTATGCTGTCTTCACTAGATTTCTCCATATCTTCCAGTTTCATCCGCAGGCATTCGATATCTTCTGCTCGACTTCGTTCCAGCGCTGCGAGTTGCTCTTTGACTTTGAGCGTCTTCTTCGTCTCTTCTATCATTCTCTGCGTTACTGTGGTGACCTATGTACCCGAACGAACCACCAATTAACTGTCAGCCAATTTTTCAGTCGTTTGTTTTTAAAGAAGAGCAAGGCAACGCTTTTCCAGTTAAACCGATTTCATGCGCTGTGGACCTAAAAAATCAGATTTTATTTACTGTGTAATGAAATCACACGGTCAGGTTCTTGGTTTGCGAGCGTCTTCCTTATAAAGTAGTTTTATCTGCGTTTTCCAGCACAACAGCATAACCGTTTGGTTTCAAATGGCGATCATGATGAAAAGTTATTCTCAGTGGCGCTCCTCACTTACGGTATTCCTTTCATCATCCAGCATCTCCAAGCACTGTTCACACTTGTCCTTCTCTAGTTTGAGTTTCGTCGCAAGCGAGTCGCGCTCATTTGTAAGGGCGTCCCGCATCTCGTGCAGTTGCTTCACTTTCACTTCTGTCATTTTCAACGTCTCTTCCGTTTCGTCGATCTTCGCCAACTTTGCTTGGAATGCCTACGCAATAAACCAAATTTTGCTAAACCGTCTTTGTCGTGTGAGCCACAGCTGCACTCCGCCTGACGATTGTGTTTTTTTCAGGCAGGTTTTTTAATCAATCCACAAGTGACATTTCGAAATGTTACAAAGAGAAAGCATGCAATAAATACACGATTCTTCTTGACACGTCTTATCCGTGATCGTGCTTCCAATCAGTATTGATCGGTAAACATTACGCAGTCGGATTATTTATTGTAACAATTCATTCCACTCGCAATAATCTCAGCGCAAGTCTTGTGTGCAGGTACTCCAGTCCCGTCGCCACGGGGAGAGGTTTGGTGGGCTTAGCCCCTCAAACAAAGCACAAATCCCCCGAAAAATGAAATATAAAACACTCTAATCAATGGGATTTTTGACAAATTTTCAATGCCAAGCCCCCCTGCACAAACGTAAAGCCCCCCTATTAAAGACTTGCCGGCGACGGTTCTGAGGTACTCCCGTGCTTGTTTAAAAAAACGCGCGTTGCAGTGTTGTATTTTGAGATACGATAAGTCGTGTAAATTAAGTCAATACTGTCGCGTTGCGCTTATGAATGCCACAGGAGAAAGTCAAATTTCTATCCTGTCTGTTAATAAAAAAACTTTTTGAAACTGCAACCAGGTCCACAGGTTTGTAATGTCATTCTTGTTCATACAATATGTCGTTATGTATGGGATTTCGGTATTTTGATGCTTGTGCTTATTATCACTTGTCTGAATAAATGTTTTTCATGATGACATTCATAGATTTTTGTTGTTTTTTTTACAAAAACTGTATCTGGTCCATTTATTACTTTCTCAGATTAAAATCTGGTCAAAGTTTTAAACAGTAAGCCCCAAGCCACTTTCAACTTAAATAAGTTAACTCTGCTGACAGCTTCCGAGTCGTGTGCGATCGGCAAGCCCGTTGTAAATCCGTGATGATGATATCCATAATATATCTGCAACCGAAGGGGTTTCGAAACGAAAGCCAGTACGTCAAACGACGCCACACTCTGGCAGCTATTGAATTCCCAAAGGTCGTCATTCCCAGGCTGCTTTGTCAACGATGCGGAGCGTGCGAACGTACCAGCGCCGCTATGACTCGCAGTTCCCCACCAGACTCGGCGTCCTCGACTGTTTTCGCAACAAGCAGTGTATAAAGAACGTCAATAATACGATCAACTGCCACAGCTCTGCAGTGTCCATTGCCATTTACACATGCCAAGAACGCGTGTGACGCTAATTCGCCTTACCTCGAGCTCGTCTTTCATCTTGGCGGCCTTTTTGCATTCGGCATCGAACAGCTGCTGCATTTCATCCAGCCGGAAATTGGCCTCTTCAACGCATCGCTCCATCTCTTTCTGGTTGCGCGCGTGCTTGCGCAGGCGTTCAACTTCGGCGCCCAGAGCCTTTGTGTGCTTCAGCTCTTCTTCCAGCGATTCGCGCAGTTCCTTACATTCATCCTGGGCCTGTTCAGATCAAAAATTTTGATTGCAAGTAGCGACAGACTGAAGCGTGTGCCGGGTTGCGCCGTATCCAATAGTTAGCTTTGTGGACCTGTACCAAGTACTATGGCACACTGATAATAATTAGGTTATAGCAAAATAAAAAGCGTGAACTTATCATTTTTGTCTGATCAGGTTTTGAAGCAGTATAGCAATGGACAGGGAAATGCCGAAAAACCAGCAACGTAAGCATATGTAGTGCCAATAGTGCCATTTATATGAAAATCACATATTTATCTACTTGGTCGTAACGATTCGAAGCTTGCAGGTGAGTTACCTGCAGGTAAATTTTTTCTGCCTCTTGCATGTCCTTGACCGTGTTACGAAGCAGTTCGACTTCCTCAAGAAGCTCTTCGTTTTTCTCCAGTTCTAATTTCTCTTGAATTTTCCAAAGTTGGTCGTCAGTTTTACGTAAGTTTTTTTCAACGCATTTTAGTCTCTTCAGTTGCTTGGTCAGGTTTTTGACCTAAAATAACATTTCAAATTACTTAACAGAAACTCCGCAAGATAATTAACACTAGCGCAGAATCGGCATTTGACGTTTTATTCGTCATTTGTCTGCAGTTTGATCGGTTATGACGCGGTTGCATCAGCTGCATCAGACTAAACACGAAAGCAACAGTCACTTTGAACCCCTGTGATATAACAATGGGTGTTTGTCCTGTAATACATCATTTTTTAAAATCCTGGTAAAACTTCAAGCCGGTACCCAACGTGATCAAAAGCAACTTTTTTGAGACTGATGCAGAAAGCGTTCGCCCCGGCACCGGCGACTACTCCGCAATGTTTCGGAATCCTACACACTGAAATCCAAAATGTTTCAACGCAAACAACTGTTATAATCATGCATTTGCATTCGCACTTCCTAAATCCGGTGCTTCGTAGTGACAGTATTTGCCAGAGCCGCGGCAGGGGCGATGATCCAACATGATACGACACCGCTATGTAGTAGTTTAATAATAGCAAGTGCGAATCTGGGCGTAATGCTTGAGTGCACGGAACAAAACTAAGCAGCGCTGTGCTGAAAGTGATTTGATTATACAGTGTCATTGTAAAAGCACCGCTGACGGGGATTCCGCTCCGTTAGTACTAAAACGCAAACGGCGATTCGTAGATCACCAAGCAGTGCAAACAATATGTTAATTGCGGCAGCTTCATGTTCCATAGGCAGTTGGCAGTAAGCCTGAAGCGAATGTTAATGTCTACTCAGCGTTCTTGGTTTTGAAGACATTGGACTCAAGTGTTCATATTCGCTGGGTTTGTGTCGCTTTTACGTATGAAATGTGCATGGTTTGAGCATTGCCCAGGTGCCATTTGCAATGAAATGGTTGCCATAACTGCGTTTTGCTGACTGCCAAACCAGCCGTGGCTACAGTGACAATTTCTTGCTCCAATTGTCAAAATCATATGCTGGCTCACCTCTCGTGAAATCCAGCTAGTTCACCTCTTTTTATCGAATTAGTTGGCACAGTACAGTATTCATACTTAAAAGTGGATTTAACTGTAAGCAGGTAACATTGCGCAGGTTAGGCTCACTTTTTCTTCCAGTTGCTTATTACTGTCTTGTTCTGCTACCAGACTCGCTGCAAGCAGTTCATTCTCCTGGTAAAGTTTGTTGGATTGTTCTTCCAATTCATTTTCTAGCTGCGTCGCGTGCTCCTTTTCCGTTGCTGCTATTTCCTCAGCCTCTTTCAACTGTAAGAAGGAAAAGGAAATACAAAATCAGTTGAATGGTCGACGTACTGTGTGGAAAAACAGCTTTATCAGAGTTGCCAAGTATCACTTATGTACTGTCTAGACGGGGTAATCAGATGAAGTAAATAGCTGTGCCTAACTGTGGCCGACTTTTAGGGTCAACCTAAATGCATGAAAACTTTGCAGTGGTCCAGTGTTTCCTTTCAAAAATATCGGTTCTTGGAATATTTTTTCGTTGCAATCGCCCCGTTCCCAAGAATACCATAAACAAGAAGGTTCACAGTGAACTTATTGGTTGGTTTTTAGTAAAACACTCCATGCCATCTTAATCGTTTTTTTGACATTTTCACAACACTCGTGATTGTGCCAGCAACTGTTTTTCGTCTTTGTGGAAATCCTAGTCATATATCACCTACACTGATACGTGGAACGGCACCGGCTCAGTTTACAATCTTCCACTAATGCTCTACAGTTGTGTTTGTAACGCGCTATAAATCACCTCTGCAGTTCATGTATCATTACCAAGTGGCACTGTTAGTGTATTGGTCAATCAGGTTTTCCTGTAAATCCATTTATTATTCGGTGTCGCGAACTATTGTTATTTGTTTCCACTCGATCTGCTTTTTATTGCACTTGCACATCAGTAAAGTTAAACCATTTGGGCGATTCCGCGCCCTTATAACTCTCAAGAGTTTCCTCGTCGGATTCTTTCCAATACTTAGACTTGCCACCAGTTTTTAGCGTTTTGATTGGTCTGTGTCACTCTTTCCTGTCTTAAAACTCGGTTTGTGACGACTTTGCTCTTTTGCTTTTGCAAAATGGCGTAATTCTACCATTTCTCTGCAACTAGCTGGGGGTGTGATCCGACTATAGCCAATGAGACTTCTGCATCAAAGGATAACTTTACAAATAACAGTGTTTGTGGAGACAAGCGATTGCATGCTGTGGACATCTCTAGCTGGTCGTGTTGTCCGCTGCTACGCAAATGCGCGAAAGACATTAGTTTGAAAGCCTTACTGACAGACGTTAAATTCAGCGAGTCATGCAAATTCTTTCAAACTCTCAGTTTTGAAACAAGCTTCAATATGTTGGTCTGTTAACTTTACTACATCCTCTTGAATCTTTTTGGGAGTTAAGTTCACAAAGTCAACTATTTGTCCAATCATTGATGTTTCACAAGAGACGTTTTCGCGTAGGTTAACGAAACGTGTTGTGCATTTCGATTGTTTTCCAAAATACTCAAGCAAACGTTTTTTCTTCGACCAAACACCGAACGATATCCTGCGCTGCATGAACTTCTGCAGTTGACACTATTCGATGTGTCAAACATCCCACCCGCGATCCGGATTCCGCCGGTTGCAGGTTTTTTTCTTCAAGTTTTCCCCTTTCGTTAATATCATCGTTACACACATTTTCCTTCCTGTCAGGAAAGCTCTCTCGCCTGTATTCCTAAGTTCTGGTGGTCATTTACTTTGCCAACGTTTGTTGTTATGATGTTGCATCGGGTACGTAACAATCTGAACTCAGTTCCCTTGCCACTGTAACTGCGGGAAGAATTTCAGTTTCGTTTTGTTGTCATCGTTTTTATCAGTCGTACCCGTGTCGAAAATGTCTTTGTCAAAGAGTAGGAAGATAGATACAGGTGGTAGAGTATTTCCAGAACGATGATCGGTTTCCTATTTATTCGGTTTTCTCTGTAATGAGCATTAATAAATTTGTCCACAGGACGCTTTTGTTCTGTCCCATCTCGTGGCTATTAGCGACTGTTGCATCCCGTGGGATTCACATGAAACTAGTACATAATAAGGAATTATATTATTACATGTGCAATGTAGCCTCTGCAGAACCGTGGTTAAAATGCCCCAATACTTTCAATTAGGGAAGGCCAGCAAAATTGGGCGGTCCATATCTTATTGGTCACATAATAAGGGCCCATAATTCGTGAATCTCGCAGCACTACACCACGGTATTGAGCCTCTACGTGAATCACCTAACGTGCGAGAACAGAGGTTCCCAACCTGGGGTACAGGTGCCCTTAGGGGTACATTTACCAATCCGAAGGCGTACATTTGAGGTTCTCAATAGAAGAGAAATATATATTTACATATCTTTCATTTCCAAATATTTCTTTATGCGAATATCAGTGAATATTATATAAAAAAACGTTATATGCATATTATGAATATATCTATGATTAATCACGATAAAATATTTTGTCATAAGAAAATTTAGGGGCACATGTTCATCTGTCGAAATGCTGAAGGGGTACATGTTGATCTTTCGAAATGCTGAAAGGGCACATGCCTATCTTTCAAAATGCTGAAGGGGTACATGCTCATCTGTCGAAATGGTGAAGGGGTACATTGTCAGAGAAAGGTTGGGAACCTCTGTGCTAGAGCATATAATAATGGTATTCAACTTCAGAAATTTCCTTGGTATATGACGTAAAATTATTAACGTTGGAATATGGGACAAATTTCAAGTACATTGTCCAATCCCATGGGTCGAATGTCATGCGAGTCCCACTCCTATGGTTAAGCCAGTCAATAAAACAGCCCTGCGCTCAAGGCGAGCACATAAGCATTTAAACGTCATTCCGAAATCACTGCTAGGCTGGATTTAACACGTGATATTGATGCACTTGTGAAGGAGAAAAGATGCCACGCAAATTAAAATATAACACATTGAAATGTTCGTAAGTATTTTTCAAAGCATTTTTCATATTGCACATACATCATCTAGCCCGTTTTCTGTGTAGGAGGTTTGATGTGCCTGCAGCTTCAAGAGTTCTGCCCCACACAAAGTTTCCCATTAGCAAAGCACATACATTTACAAAGGCCATGTAATAACTCAGCTTTCTTTAACAGGTCCCTGTTTACTTGTTCATTCTTTTGTTAGAAGACTTTTGTTTAAACGCAAAGTTTTCGGAATGTGCTTCTTTGCACTAAAACATAAGGAAAAAGTTGAAATTATCTGTATTAATCGGTTTGACATCCTTACAAACGACATTCTACCGAAGTACTAAACCATAAAGAAAAAGTTGAAATTGTGTATTAATCGTTTCTCGTCCCATGAATTTATTGTTCCAGCCCGCTTGAGCTTAGATGGGTTCCAATTATCCAAATATGATCCCTGAAGCAAAATCAGTTGACATCCTTACAAACAACATTCTATCGAAGCACAATTTCGACGAGAAGGTGAAATTGCCCGCATATGTATGATTGCTCTCCAAGTGCAACAACCAGCGGCCCTTCGCTCGCAGAGGGTGGGAATTTCGGTGTCTACTTAAGGCACCGCCTCACTATAGCTGATGAATTTTAAATGTCACGCACTGAGTCATTTACGCGAGACACGCGCACGCAAATTTGGAAAGTATGCGAAAGCTGAGAAAAGCAGTGAAATCCGGGTTGAGATAAAATGGAATGATTAAGTATCCACTTCAGGAAAGGTTAGCAGACCAGGAGCCCAAAACCGTAAATGAGCTTTAACTCACAGACAGTTAGTCTTGGCAAAGATGAGGCAGTCGTATCAAACAGTAATTTTTTATTAAGGAAATAAATTTTACGTAAGTGTATGCATCCTCTGTTCTCAGATCTTATTCCATTGCGATTCCATTTTAATAAGTTTTCAGGAGCGAGGGTGGTCACACTTACGTGATATCGATTTCCTAATAAAAAATATTGATTAATTCGGCTTCGTCACCTTTGCCGGGACTAATTACTTTAATAGAAATATGTGCAGTGCACGTCTGAATCATCGCAAAGCTATGAAAGTGGTGCACAGTCGGCTGACTCTTCGAAAGCTTGCAGTAAACCTAGAGCTTTTAATTGTTAACTCGCAAGCTTTTCAAGTCTCGAGCAGAAAGCCCATGAGAAAAACAAATGACTTTTGAAGTTGAGCAGGCCCACCCGCATGTGTAACTGCCACCTTTTCTCGCGTTACCTTGTTGAGATTCTAGCGTAACAAAGAAAGTTATCCATTCAACTTCGCTTTTGCAACAGTTAGCCCGGGTGCTCTTTCTTGTCGCACAACTCACAGTGCAGATCAACACCACAAGCCTGACAATTAGATGACTTAACTATAGTGAACACTGTTGAACTACGAATTGCTATTTGGTTGGAAAAGAAACGATCATTGTGCGCCGGCCCTCTTCAGTCCACTTATCAATCCAGTAACCACAAGTGAAAATGACGCATCCACCAGCTTTGCAGCCGGCAAAGCTGAAGTCTGCGGAAGTCGCATGCTGCACGCGCGTTTTGTTTTTGTCACGTGACCAAGGGTATTTTGCGCTGCCCCTGCAGCAGCCTCGCTGACGTCTGTGCAGCGTCCTCTTACCTTCGCTTGCAGCTCCACGGCGTTCTTCTGGTGCGCGGCGCTCAGCTGTTTCTGCTCATTGAGAGCTTGCAGCTGTTGCTGTCTCTCTTCGACGAGCTCCAACGACAAGGTTTTCAAACGAGTCGACTCTTCCTGCAGCAAAACGTAAGTTCGGTCGTTTCAACGTCAGCAGAAACATGCTGCCTTCATAAGTTTCAAAGCTCGGATGTTATTCAGTTTATGTCGGTTCTTTACGCAAGCGCAGTTGTGCTTCCAGTTACAGACAACCTCGTACCTTTTCGCTCTCTCAGAAAGGTGGCATGATACTTGTACGAAAGATATAAATACCAAAAGTCTGATGTCACATCGTTATCCATGCTTACACTGAATTATAAAATCTCACCTACATCTAGTTACTATGCGCTGATGATAAAGCAGATAAATTTTTTTCAAGACAAGCATGTTATTACGTGGTGGCTGCAGCGGAATACCTTAACATCAATTGTACAGCCAATGTAACGAAATGTCAAGACAATTTTTGTTAAATTTCTATAAAGAGGATTGCTTCATAGTAGATGGGTAGTTATCCAGCGAGGATGATCACACTTTTGGGACAAGTATCAATCAACAGTTTGATGCTTTCTCTTTGCTTTTCAAAGTTCGTCACTCACCTTAGTCTCCTTAAACCTTCTGAGCAGTTCTTTTTCTTTTCGTTCATGTACACCTTTTTCCTCTTCCAACATCTGCTTCAGTCTTTCACGATCACGTTCTATGTTGAAAAAAAAAACGTCTACGCTTAAGAGATTTTTATTTGCAATGTTAATGTCGCCTGTCTTAGGTGCTTGCAGCGACGAAAATATAACGAGTAGGTTTTTCAATTGCATTAATATCGCGTTTAGCCTGTGCAAAAAATAAATATTTCGCTTGGCGCCTTCGGCTGTGGTTCCCGACCTCGGATCTGCGAGTTATAGCCTTCTCTTACAAGGTAACATTGGTAATGGGTGAAGTAACAGTTGGAATAATGGATGCAAGGATAATTTCAGTAGCCGTATTCCGAATCTGGAATCAGAACTTTTTCATCACGTCGGGTTTTTCGTGACAATTCAACGTCTTCAAACAATGAATTTTTGTCTTTGAATTAATGACAATGAATTATTGTTACCAACGATTAAGTATCTCTTAAACTATTTGAAATTAGGAGGTCTGCGAGAAAAAAATTAATGTAATTTAATTAGGTAGCTTTAAAGTGACAACCAGTGGTTTATGCTTATTCGCTACTGTCCTTGGCTAGCATGCGTCACCCGGTCGGGACTTCGCTTTGCCTTTCGTAAAGGTTTCACATTTCTCTAACTTGTCAACCGGTTATACACTTAACACCAGGGCTGTGGAGACGGAACTCAAATTTCGGGCTACAGGCATTTAAATTTTTTGGCTCCGGCTCCGTAACGATCTGGTCGATTAAAAACTAAAAACCATTGTGTTATTTGTACAACTGGCTTGCCCAACAAACTATGTCTGTTGGACGGGAGCTCAAATATCAGGCTTCGGCTCCACCATATTAATTTTTGTGGCTCCGGCTCCAGCCATCCAAAATTGAGTGGGCTCCGGATCCACAGCCCTGGTTAACACTAAAACTTGGTGGCTTGTATCATTTTTCCATTGTAACATTAATGTCATATCATCAATAAGATGCTTGCACAATTACATCTAAAATATCGTTTTCAAAAAATCCAAATGACGGCCAGCATGAAACAAGGATCGATAATGATTTACTAAATTCTGTATTGCCATGCCTTTATTCGCATATGAATGTGTACGTGTTGCGGTCAAGAAGACACTACTTTGTTTTCTGATTGCGCCTTGCCCTAATGTCAATTTTGCTTGCATCGTGTGGATGCACTATACGTTCAAACACATTGCTGATCTACATTTGAAATAAGAGCGTGAGTTTTAGTTTATTTCTTAATAGAGTAGTTACAAAACTTTGCATCAGTATTAGCAGAAGTTAATGTGCGAAACACATTTCATTCCCAGAACTATGACTAACGCGTTTTGAAAAAACTTCAAATTCGCAAAGGTTCGTGTTTTACCGGACTCACTCCCACATAGAGCGTACCCAATAAATTGACGAAGTCGTCTGATTTCATCATGTATTCCTGATTTTTCCTTTTCTCCTCCTCTGTTTCCATTGACAACCTTTGATACTTTTCTTGCGAAGCGAAAAGGAGCTGCTTAAGTTTCTTGTAAGAGTCTTTCTGATGCTGAGAAATAGAACTGCATTACATATTGTCCCAAGCATCGATCGGTACGACTGCAGTGTCAAAGACAGAAGAGTGAAATCTCTGCCAACTTTATCAAAACATACACGCCTCCGTTAACATGATGCTCAACCTGTCGCGACCAGCGCATGTCTGTCGCGTGCCCACTCTGTTCAAAGTTGCCAATCTCCTCTTATACAAGGCAGCAAGCTACCGGTTTAAGTTAGCAGCACTTCCTGTTCGTTATGCCTCGCACGTGTGAGATGCGTTAAAGCTGCTGTTCGCTCACGCAGACTTCACGTCGGCAACGACATGCTCACCTGGATGATCTTTTTCAATTGGTCTTTAGTTTGCCCGCACTCTTCCTCTTCCGGCGTGAGGTCAAGTGCTGCGGCGTCGCGTTGTAGCGCTTTTGCTGGCTGGCTAGTGAGACCATACCTTTGAAGAAAATGCCGCCGTCTGAATGTATCTCCGCGCGAAATATAAGGATACTTGCAGACGCACAGGTGCGGAGCCTTATGCAGAAAATACCCTAGTTCCGCCAGCCTCCTTTTGTAAGTGGCTGGCGCTTGCTTTTCGCGTAGAATAATGGTTTTGTTCACCTCAACCTGTACCAACAAAGTCTTTACGTTGAAAAGGCGTGCACCTCTTTCTGCGGCCACGCGCGCAAGGCGGCACACCTTGACATCACAACCTCGTTGCGCCCGATATTTGGTAACCTTCTTTGCGCAGAAAAGCAACGCAATAATTCGCGCATCAACGTATAGCAAAACACTGTATATCATAACACAACAATGCGCAACATACTGCCTCAGTGCGAAAGCAGTAACGATGCTAGGTCAGGGGTTCCCAACCTTTGTCTTACCATGTATCCCTTCAGCAACATTTCGACAGATGAGCATGTACCCCTAAAATTTCTTATGACAAAAAGGCTGAGTAAAATAAAAAAAATCTACTCGATTTTCAATAGAACTTCTAGATTTGTGAACTACATAGTTACATTTCGTTTTTATGTTTCAAAGTTGATTCGTTGCGGCTGTATGAAATTTCAACTAAAAACAAAATTTGTAAAATGAGCCTGGATAACGGATATTGTCCATTGTGGAAAGATTTGGAAATAGACAGTATATAACTATATTTTTCGCTTCTGTTGCTAACCTTAAATGTACCTCTAAGAGTAGATATATCCCAGGTTGAGAACCCCTGGGCTAGATGAAGTCTAGCATAGTTCTGCTAAAAATCATATTTGTGGGAAAGGTCTCTCGCAAACTTCTGTTCCCATCTTCTTTCTCATCAGCCGAAAGTGACTGAAATGTCTTCCAGGGCCGCAGAAAACAATTAACAGCGTAACGGCTTGTGATGGGTCATCAATATTACCGATCCCGCCGGCCGCCAGGTCACTGGAAAGCTGCTGTGTAATAGATAGCGCTAACTATCCTATTTCAAGATTTGTCGGATGTACCATTAATTCTTTGGCAAAAGTATCGTTATTACTGTTTTCTGTTCGCTTCTCGTTGATTTGGTTGCAATCGGTGATATGCAACTTCCACAGGTTGCTTTTTTAAGGTTTCAGATTAATGTTTGCACCTGCATGCGCGGCAAAATTGTTTGCCATCGTTATCTCTGAAATGCTGCAAAACAAGCAAGAACAGAAAAGGCAAATCAGCGTTACTGCGCGGGAAGGTCCCCAGAACGTACTACGGTCGATTATTGTCGGCTTTCCAGATATGCTGTCACCACTGCACGTGATAGTTCTGCTTGTGAACTCAAAATCGGTTTTTGCAATGCACGCCAAAGAACAAAAAGACCGTTACTGTATGTTTTAGATGCAAAGTGAGCAAAATGTTTCGATTTTTGCCTGGTCCGGTGAAAGCTGTTGCGGTTGAGTTCTCAGCACAGCTTCTCATACGTGTTTGTCAAAACTAGTATTTGAATTTAGTGTTTATGACCTACTGCCGAGGTACGTTTGCAGAACATAAACTGACCGTTGACACCAGAAAAGGTTGAAGCATACAACGCAGAAAAGATGGCGTTCCGCTTCGCTGCTCGGCTCACTGCAGTGCAGTGGTCTGCATTTACTGACTCAGTCTTTATTTGATTGGTTTCGCTCTTTGAGGTCCCTTGGGTAAAGTTCGACTACCTGCGTTGCATCTCCGGACTCTTGAATGTTGCTTAGCTTAAATTTGGTCCCATGTCTACATCCAGGCGTGATCTCGCTCCTTCTCTTATTACATTTGCGTGGATCAGGATCGATCTGTTATTTTTGAAGCTGCAAATCGCACATCCGTTAACAAAGCTTCTGAGCTTGCACCTTTTTTCCGACACATCATTCAAAATTACAAGCAATCGTCTCCTTCTTTAGCTCCCAAATTAAATCTGAGAGCTTCGTCTGGTCCTTGAAAACCTTGGTTTCTGAAGCTGAGCATTTGCTCATTGTATCTGTTTTTGAAGGTTCGCGCTGTGAGAACATATTAAATATACGCTTGTGAACGGTAGTTTACCGAGTCTCGGTACACGAGGCTTTTGTCCTTTTAAAACTATCAACAACACACTTGGAAGGTGAGATACTTTCATGGGCAAGCACGCAAACATGGTAAAATATCACAACGCAAAGGTCCTTCATAATAATAACCACGAACAAATTTCTTATATTAGCGCCGCATCCATAAAAAATTTCTGAACGCTTCACATTGCAACCACGAAAGAATAGTTCAAAATTCATGTCAAAAGAAAAACTTAGGCATTTCACATATTTTACAAGAATCGAACAGTTTGAAAAGGTGTTTTTTTAAAAGCGATTTAAAAGTAGAAAAAGGAATCAACGTTGATAGCAACGAAAGTACTGAGCAGTAAACTATGGATCAGAATCTAAGATTTATTTTGACTCCACCGCGCGGACCTTCAAAAGAAGAATACAATGAGCGCAGCTTCAAAAACCAAGGTCACGTCGGATGGACAGAACGTTTTAAAACTAATTTGTAAGCTAAAGGAAGAAGAGATTAACTACTTCCCCGAACGGTCTATTTGCAAAAAACGCACGCTTACAAGTTTGGTTCACGTAAATGCGAGCTGTACCTTACGGATTGTGATAGCTGACCTACGCAAAACCTTTAACAAAAGAAACGAAATCCGGGCAACATGCAGACATGGAACTAAATTTAAGCTCACCAGCATTCAGCAGCGCCAAGAAGCAAAGCAATCAGGCGGACATCATCCATGACACTTGAAAGAGCGATGTAAACCAGACAAAGACTGTTTGACGGACAAAGATGGCCGCAGTGAACTTGACAGCGAGACAGTACGATCTGCTTCTGCGTACTGATGACGCATTTAAGCGTCGGGATAGAATTTTTCAAGGCGTACGAAATCCGTGACGTCACAAGCATATGACATCATTATCCAATTGAATAAGTGGAAAAATAACACTAATCGAAAGGTTAGACTGTTTTTCTGCAGTCTATTTTGTTTCTTCGCAACGAAATAGCGGGAACCATTTCGTTACAACAAAGGAGGGGGGGTACTTGCATGAAAAGGCGAAAAATAGGTGAGCGTGCGTAATGAACGTCAAAATCAAACAGGCGTGCAGCACAACTAGCAAAATTTGAGGGCGTTCCAGGATCGCTTTCACGTGGAGCCCGTGATTTTGACCTTATCTGTTGCGTTAACGTTTAGTTTGTTTTGCAGGCGTTGGAGCTTGCTGAGCGCGTGCACGTGAGAAACCGAGGTTGCACTCGTAATTCAACACTAGTTTTTAACAAACACTTGCAAACTTTCGATGCTGCATTAGTCTTATTGTGCACCTCGGCTGCTTTGGGCGGAATCGCGTCTCGTCTCTCTTAACATGACTCATCGCGAGAAGAGAGCGACAGCACTCTGCACACAAAGCGCTTATGCCAAACCACCCACCTGCTTTCGGAATTTTGAGAGCATTCGGTTTTTAGAATGGCGATGACTTCATCTCTAGCTTGCAACTCCCCCTCGAACACACTGAGAAGCTTCAGCAGTTCATCGCGACTGAGGTTAACATTCGGCTCCAGAGCACTGGGCGGGAGCGGCGACGAACTCTTGTCTTCCCGACCTCCCTCGTGCCGCTCAGCGGAGCCCACGTGATTGACGCCTGTTTCTTTCCGAGCCCTGTTGCTCCCGGAAGAGTGGGATTGATCTGCACAATAAGAGATAAGCAGTTCCTTTTTGCATTCTGCGAATACCATTTGGTGAACTGGAAACCTAAACGAAACCGCACGTAAATGAGTCATTACAAGCCAGAAAGAAGGCAGGATTGTACTGCAGCTATAAACCCGGTCAAAAGAATCAAAACCTTTAGCATCGCCGAAGGCTGCCCGAGCTTAACCCCGAAATAGAAATGTTTGCTGTCCAAGTCATCGGCTTCTTGGACAATATGTGATACTCACGATGGTGCAGCTTTGATTTTTCTTATCAACGTAGTTTCATAAAACAGTCTTGTTTATTTTTAAGTGTTAACTTTAAAACCGGTAATGCTTTCTGGACGGACCTTCTTTCGAAAGCAGTGCAGCGCTTCGTTTTACGTGGTCGTGCCGCAATTGATAGTCCGCACTCTGGCGTCGCCGCACACATACGTTGCGGCGCGCAACTAATCCCAAAAGGGGAAAGTCATCGTTCTCTTTGCCATCCACAGCAGAAGGCAATGTCATGAAAGAGAACCAAAATATGTTGTCGTAAGGCGCTTGCGCAAACAAGCGCGTGGGGTCTTTTTCAGCCCCACACGCTCCCCGTCGGTAAATCGGAAAGATAAATAAATTAATCAACTGACATTGGGGTAAGATTTTTCTGGAGCATTGCAGAATATTTCTGGATTGGAACTCCATTCTTATTCTTCAATACGCGTACCTTTATGGGGACTTTTGTTTTTGTTTTTTCTCACGGTTCCGGTATCCACGTCTCTGTTGGGCATCTGCAATTGAAAAAATGCCATTAAAACCGGTTTTCGGGCAGAACAGCACCAAACTCAATCCTGTTTTACTTCGAGGAGTGAAATTGCTACCAGCGTACCACAAAGCTAAAGTCGATGTCTTCAAAGCCGTTTTCCATTGCCACTTGTTTCGGTTGGTCTGCCTTCGATTGAGGATCAAATCAGCTGCCACGATGATAGGATTCTTGCATTTACGAATGTTTCGTCACTCCACATAAGGCATATGCTTAGGTTTTGCGAAGCAGCCACCTTGTCTATAAAGCTAGCTCTGGTATGTAGATCAATTCTTTCCACAACTTGCCGTCGATATCGCAAAAATACAAGCGTGAATTACAGCAATGGATGTGCAACTTAAAACTTCTGGTTAACTTTATTTTTATCGGATTGCGGCACTGCCAAACGCATTGGCACGTACCCTACGTAACTCCTTAATGTCAATTATTTTCCGTCATTCAGGTGGCATGCACACTCATGCTTGGCACGTGGTCAAAGCATGTTGTGTCAGCTTGCCCGACTCACAGGCAGCCGACTATCTAGCCGGTGTTGTGAAAATTTTAAAGGTCGTTTGGGGTTGGTAACGTAACGTTTGTTGCGTAGATTACGTAATGACACGCTATTGGCCCATTAGTCTTAGCGCTCAAGCAGCTCGAAATGTTTTGGGCCGGAAATGTTTTTCAACTCTCTGCATTTCATCATCGTACTGACACGTTTGCACGGGGTTCGAAGAAGCGAATGAAGTTGCAGATCCTGGTTTATACCAATTGTTGTACCTGTCCAAGTTCACAAGGTCGTGTAAAAAGACTCAAATTAATTACTTGCGGATTATAGATCGAACGAAACAATCAAACTGGTGCTTCAAAGCGAAGGGCACGACGGCAGAATTATTTTCTAACTTTCGCTTTGCCTAAAAATGTTTTGCTGTTCCACTGGTTATGTCACGTTCTTTGATAAACAACGGTTACGGCAATACTTGCATAGATGGCCCCTATACGCATAATCAGGGTGGGAACAGTCTATCAGGTTTCAGTAGTTTCCACACGTTCGATGATGCTCTATTTATTGATGCATATGAGTCGCTTGGTGCTCACTGCACAGGGCGATTAGTTGCTAATTAGCTTTTTCATAGTTTCTTTATGGTAATTGTCCTGTATCGGCGCAAACACAAGTCTAGATATCTGCTGCCTGCGTTCGAGATCATGAGTCAAAGTTAAAGCAACGTTCAGTAAAATTTCTGTTGTGTTTTTTGCAACCTGTGCTTCGTTATGTTGTTGGTGTCTGTCGACCATGAACCAATACCCTCCGTTGAAGATTGGTTTTCTAATATAGACTTGCCATGCGTCAAGTGCCTATACTGAAACGAAGGGTTTCATACTATGATAAATCAGTTGTTTGCAAACGATTTCATACAAATCAGTTAAATATGAAACTTAGTGAAGTTCATCTGTAAAAATCCAGTCGCTAACCACATGACATGCATCCGCATGAGACAACGTTCCTGATGCGCAGTTGTTAGTATGTCATCTTACGTTCCCAACAATGTTTTACCTAATCACACTTAGGAATGCTTATCGACTCAATTCTTAGATAGACGAACGGCCTTCAGGACGTGTCATAGAACTTCTCAAATAGGCTGCACCTATAAGCAAGTTCAAGCGCATGCCACCGACACTGGGCATTCCGATTTCGACACTTTTTCTGAAAAGTCGTAAAATTCATGCTTTTTGTAGTTGAAACCGTACGTCACTTTGTTGGCGGTTCCGTAGCCATTTGCAACTCGTCCTTGCGCAACAACTGAGTGCGCTCATCTCGCCAGTGAAGCAAGGCATTGTTCGAAGCTGCTGTGCAGAAGATGATAGCCCTGCTTGTCGGTATTTCAAAATATCCACAGCTTGCCTATATGCGTTGCTGGAAAATCTTCCTAACTGCAAAACGTTGGAGTCGTTCCCTTGGAATTAAAAGACATTTGCTGCAAATTTGCTCATAGCGACTGGCGGCGCCACTTTGACTGTGCCATCTATTCCTGGTCTGGCGTCTGTTACTGTCTTGTCTGCTGCAGGAACAACATGAATGAAACAGTCACGAATGTTCCCTCCGCTTTTCGTCTCTGGTCACACTGGCACATCCATGCTTGTACGTCCTTGCGTCCAAATAATCGATGACGTCATTGCGCAGCAAGCTGCGAATTGCCTGCTGGTGAGAACATCGCTAATGACGTCGTATTCCATACACCTAAGCTTTTTTCGCTTGCTGTGTTTAAATGGCAGCTTCGCTGCATAACTCGCCAACGAACAAGCTCCAACGAATTCGCCAATGATCAAGCACGTCGGATTCTTGGATGAACAATAATCTTTAACACCATTTAATGTTATTAAGACAGAATAATCTCGCATTGGCTACCACAAGTGTGCACGCAGGGGCGTGATACAGGTCGCTAAGTTCGTGATATTTGTGACGACCGCTCAGCTTGCGAAATGCCCCAATAGTAACGTTTGCCTTTCAATCTCTGCGTGAAAGTTGCTGTATTTTAACTGTATGTGGGAAACAGAGGAATCCCAGTTTTTTCTTTTGCTGGCTTTGTGTCGATTTGAACGACAATTAATTACTTCAGGCTTCAGGACTTTTTCCTTGATTTCTTTTGTTGTTAACCTTTCCCTAGCTATTTTCTGAAAGCTGTTTCTTGCCTGCTGTGTCATGCGGTTTAGAGCGAGCTGCTGGTTAGCCTCGTCCGCTTTGCATTGATGACGTCTGCTAATCTGCAACTTGTATTTCTGGGTTCCTCCCAGCAATCGAACTTGCTTGGAAGTGTTCTTCACGTCCATAACATTTTGTTTATCATACTGCTCCCCAAATCGTCAAAATATTTCAGAAGTAAGAAGTGTGTCGAACAAAATCGAAACCGAAATGCTTGTACTCGCCTAAACGCAGACAAAGTAAGAGTCGTCGAACAGAAATTTCAATCGATTTTCTGCTGTAACTATCGTTGGTATTTCTTGCAAGCTTCGGTCAAATGAAAATATTTATTGTCTTAGTAGAACTAGCATGTTTTGCACATCAGGGCTCTTATTGCATTTAAGGATCAGTTGGGAAACCAGCATTAAGTACAGACCAAACGCGAACTCGAGGTTGCGGCCCCACATGTACACCTTCCAAATGCCAAACCGTTACTTGCACTCTTCTGCCAGGTTAGTGACGCGCTAACGGCGCCGCAATGCTCCATCACATCTACTGCTGTCAAGTACAGCGGTTCGTAACATAACTATCTTGTAGGCAGCACATCATCTCATCTTTCTTAACAAGCAAGGTATACGCAGGGAGAAGAGTTAAATGCTAATTAAGATCACTGACTACTGTCTTGAATCGACAAGCTTGGTTATCACTAATGTGAAGTCTCGAATAACGACACTGCATGCAGCTTTCATACGTGGCAGTTTCCGTTGGTCAGAACCTCATGGGCAAATACTGTGGCGTCATGCTTACCCGGCCGTGCAGAACCATTTTCGTTAACCGAAATTGAGCAGTGGGCGAGCATAACTAAATACAGAGTATGCGTAATAACGTAAAGTGAATACTAAATGTTGTTCAGTTTCGGTTATACTTCGTTTTTACACTCCTTTTGCATTCTCACGAACCGTCTGCAGCGCCCATCTCCGCTTACTCTGTGCCTTGGGCCACGCGGCTGTTTTTGCGGTGAATGCCGCACTGGTGGGTAGTCAATGGTAGCACCATGCGTGAACCGTTTCTTTGAACCCAATCATCAACGTCGAGTACCAGGCTGGACAGATCGCAAGTACTGTTTTTTTATCTTCGGTGCAGAGATGACACAGTCCAAGATTTTTTGAGCCCGGACAACCCATAGCCCGCAAAATCCATCCCATTAACGGCCCGTGCACCGAGGACATTCCTTCTGTTTCATTCCGGCCCGCCCATGGCCCGCTAAACGATTGGCACGGTTTACTTACAAATATAACTGTTAATACGATAGTGATTTGGTACATACAATAAAACACCTATTAACTTTCAACGAACTAGTCTCAACAAAAGTCAGGTGGTTTCACTCACTTTACATGCCACCGAGTAGTTCCAAACAAAACAATATTTAAAAAAAAAATTTCATCATTAGCGGGCGGTAGCGGCTCGGTAAAATCTGATCGCTGAAAACATCGGTAGCGGCCCGCTCGTTCAACCTTAGCGGCCCGCCCAAAAACCAGACCATTAGCGGCCCGTGCCATCTCTACTTCGGTATGACCCGGCCGGAAATCGAACCCAGCTTACCAACATTGGTGGCACGTGCTCAATCGATTAAGCCATTAAATATTGTAAAGCGTGATTAACCGTACGTACAAAGCAAGCCGAAGTTTGCAAATAACAAAAACGCACACCCGCACACCAAGTATGACACAAGTACCAAGTTAGACATCAAAGATCATACAATTATTCCAGCAAACGATTACAAAGTTAATGAAAATACACAACATCATAAAATTTTCATTGCTAAAGCATAAAAGCACAGTTTCTTGCTGATTCCTATAGTACCGATGCATGAAAATAAAATTAAAGCGCTTCGAAAACACGCTATTGCAATGAAATGAAACAATATTGACATAACAGTAAATTTATAATATGAATAGCATGCAACTAACCGAAATCGTTCCACATTTTTAAAAATCCATGGTTGACACATTTAAAAACCCAGGTTTCGGATGGTAGGATAAAGCAAAAAAAGAGTTTCGCGTTTGGTAAAACCCGACTTCGAAACACTATTAGACAACCAGATATCCCTGCACACATGGCACAGCGGTCAAAGCGAACAAACATGGATATCAGACAGGCCGTGAAAACAGACTGGAAACGTTGGTATTTGCACTAAAAATAGCCGTCAACAAAAATGGAAAAAAAACTTTGCTTTCCAGCAAAAATGGCAGTCGAAGCAATCCAAGGTCACGAAATAGCGCCAACTTTTCGATAATATCATCGATAATGATGATCAAGAACTGTGCTCGTGGGTAGAAAAATGAAGTTTATTCAATTGGCGGAAAGAATGGCACGGCGCAATGCAAGATGTTTTACTCTTAGATCATCCCTTTTTGCTGTTAGCATCTGATAGCAGTTTATCTGTGAAAGTCCGTTTCTTTTTGTTAAGAAACCGTAACTAGGAAGCGCCATCGAGTTCGGAGACGTCGTGAGCGCGTCTAGACCAGCGACGCTGCCGTTCAATATCGTCCTAGTTCACTGTCAAAAAGGACGCGGGTGGCGGGAAGCTTTGCAGTTGCCCAGTAACGATCGATTCCCACGAGGGTATGAATTATTAAGAGCGGTTGTCGCGAAAAGCAACACTGGCTGCGCTCACAAATGCGTTGCTGTCCCGTTGCTGATTCCCGTCACGCAATCAAAGCTTGATTGGATTCGGAGCATGTTGTCAGACTCGGATTCGAGGAGTCGACGCGTAAAACCCACCATTGATTGTTTTACGATGCAAAACCTTGAAACGCGTTCCTGTTTCGAAGCTCTTTTGTTTGTACCAGGGATTCTCAATTTTTTTTATATTACGTGCCCTTTATAAACAATGCAGCTTAAATTGTGCGCGATTGAAATGCAAAGCACACAAAGTATCGGTTAAGTGTTTAGTCATGACTGCATAGGCCTGCATTGAATGTGTGGGTGAGGTTGGCGTTGCTTCTCAAGCAAATCATTTGTGGGAACTGTTTTAGAAAGACACGCGCGTAAGTCAATGTTCAACTGAAATTCTAGGACACGGTTTCTCAACCGAGGCCCTCGCCCCCCCTTGGGCGCCACGGAGCGGTCCTCCGGTGGCCACGAGCAGAGGTCTTTATTGCAAAACCCAAGTGCAACAATATTAATTATGCGCCAGTTAAATATTTATTCTTAGACTTTCGTGTGTTGACTTTTTTTCTTATTATTAAACGTTTCGAATAAAATGACGGATGGAAACACGTTAAAAACAAAGCTAGGTATTTTTATTGATGAGCAGGGGGCCACAAGCGTTGAGCGTCTTTGAAGGGGGCCACAAACCATGAAAAATTGAGAATCACTGGTCTAGGACAAAAGGTGTTTTCGTGCGAACCACGATGATGTGCCAGCACAACTGACTTGCTCATGTACCCCTAATATTTCAACGACGTATCACTGGGGGTGCGCATGGCCCATTTCGAGAACCCTTGGTTTATACAATGGTTTGATTTTCCGTTTTCATATGCACAAGAGCATTGTTCGTGTCATTCTGTTCTTTATCCTAGCAGTTACGTACGTGTACATTTTATGTCAAGTCGGAGAACGAGCTGCTCTCATACCGCGGACAGGAGTTGCGCGTTTGGATGCAGGGTTGCCAGATCTAATTTTTTCCAAGGCCCAAGGCCAAATCTACTCCTGGAAAGAGGGGCCCAAATAAGGGCCAACTATCATTTCCAAATTCATTAGTAGTTACAAAATCATATGAACTCGTATTCAGTAATGCATTAAATGGCAATGGTCCTCAATCACAATTGGAGCTCAACAGCAAAACAAATGCGTGGTGAAAGATGGTAAGAGAACAACTTAGTTTCCATGTGTCGCCAACCAACAAGCGTGCACCTTGGGAAAACGCACTTGACCAAATAAATAGCAGCAAGCTAGGCTACGTAACCGTTCTCACTGCCACCTCTACATACTGCAAGTAACCGTCGGTCTGATAAACTTATTTTCACATTAACTCATAAACGCTAACGCTCCTAACAAAATTTCGTAATCGAAAACCTTCAGCATTTAGGAATTTTGTCAATATGTGCAATCAATTCGACAAAAAAGTGAAAAAATGCGGTTTCTCTGACAGGACTCAGGGTGACCAGATCTAGTTTTTGCAAGGGACCAAATCTTGCCTGGAATAGGGCCAAAAAAGAGCCAAAGGGCCAAGCGAAAATTTTGTGGCCAGCAGGTGTTATTTGGGACAAATTTCTGAAAGTTAGTTTTGGAAGTCTTAAGACTCGAATTTAGAAGTAAACTTGGCTATTTATGCTACATTTTTCTGCCAACTTCAGAAACTGCACGATAATTGACTGCCTTGCCGTCGTTCGCAGTAGCATGTGTTGACTACAAACAGCAGAAGCGTTGCATTTCGTCACAGCTCTATTTGCTGTGAAAATATGCATTCCAGAAGTACTCGCAAAACAATTGTCATTTTTGCTCTGTGTTTTCTATACATGTCCTGCAATGCTGGAGCGTATTGCGATGGGAAAAATGTTTTACGCTGCCGACAAAAGTATATGCGAAATATGAAGTCTGGTTCGCACTCAGTAAATGAAAACTGCAAGGTGGAAATCATCGAGCATACTTACTGGCATCGTGCTTTTGGAAGTTATCATTCTTTGACTTGCAGTTCAGAGATGCCCAAGCTTAAGCGCCAGTGCTTGCCCGTATGGAAAAACGGCAAATCCAAGTGCACAGTATCGCACATTCACGTAGCCAGAGCAAACTCTAAGTCTATTTTGTAAACAAAATTGCCTCAGTTCATCTTCTTTTGTGATTCTGAAGACATTACATCGTCTAGCTACGGTTTGCTATCCATGTAAATTGCAGTCGTTTCCAGTCTGGAGGCAAGCTCTCTTGTAGAACGACTAGTCAACTTAAAAACATAAAAACGATTGTTAAGTTTTTTTATTTGATATATGCCGTTCCCAGAAACAACAGTTCGGGCTTCCTGCTGCAAAGATTTTCTTTGAACTTAAGTATTCCACGGCGGCATTAGACTAATTTGATGTGTGTTTTCTATTTGGGTACGTTACAAAGTGACCACTTTGATGGACAGAGTTTGTGTTTGTAAAATCTCAGACGCTACAATCACTACCCCAACGATCATCTTTGCGAAAAACCCATGTAAATGTGGGCAATGGAAATATTTCTTATGTTTTCATACTGTCTAAAACCTGAATCTGACCAGTTTTAAGTGAAGTCTGCGGACCCGCGTGAGATCCAAAATTTATCTTTTGCTAACCCGCAAAACGAACTGTAGAGCGATGCAGACAAAAGTCTTCACATAAGATTTCATTTCGACTGTCTTGCGAGAAGTTCGGTCATACTTATTATCCAAGTTGTAAGGGTTCACTGTTCAAAAATGTTTGAAACAGCGGACCAAATTAAATCACTGCTGACAGCATGGCAAGCCGCGAATGCAGTTAAAACAGCCTTCCAGTCATAGTTATACTAAACGAACAGGTGTTGCAAGCTGGAATCCTAGCTTGCGTGTTGCAGGATGTGTTTTCCCGAAAAATCGCAACGAAAGAAAACTAGACGTTTTGTCGAATCTTGTTGTCGTAACAACGATTCTGTTGTGTTAACATCCATGGCCACCACAAGCTTACAGAGGCCGTGCCAGCCATGAATACGACACTCACACCGAGGACAATATATAAAATAAACCAATTATAGAAAATAGACGTGTCCGTGTAAAATCTGAAGCGCGGTACTAGCCACACCTGCATGTTTTCAAAGCTCCAGGCTAAATTATGCAAACGTTTGCGTTTTGTCAAAGTGATGGTCACTACCTTAAATTTTAACGCACTGCGAACGCAACCTCATTTCCGATATCACGACATTTTAGTGCGGGCAAATTCGCTGCCTAGCAACAGAGAATCAATCGCACCCCCCTTCCTGTTTTACGCAATGGATCTTTTCTCACCGATTATGAGAGGCTGCGAGGACAGTCGAAGCTGAAATCAGCGATCTGTGAGATTCAAACTGCGAAGCTTCACGCCACCGCTTATCACCTGTCTTCCACCCATATCGTCATTATCTCGCGCATGACGCAGAGAGCTGCACTGCCTCGTCCCAAAAGCGCTTCACGTCCTTGCATCTGCGCTGCAGCGGGTGCAGCGGTGCTTTGAGCTATTTGAAGTGGTTCAGGACTTACAATTGCAACCTCGGTTTCGAAGACACGAAATAGGCACGTAATCGAATTCCAGAGATATTTTGTCAGTTCGAAAATAACTTTCCACACAGTCGCCCGCTAACCATCGATCGCTGCGCTCGAACGGAGCCGCCAAACAAACATCGCGACGCGGCTCAGTCTGCGACTTGTCTTCCCGGGTTTTAATGTCGCTCGTGGCGACCTTCACATTTACAGATCCAGTTGATACAGTGAGGCATTGTGAGATCATAACACAGCTTTCGTTTCAGCGACCTCAATACGAGGACTTACCAGTTCGACCCTGAGACGGAAACGGATTTGCACGAGGGTCTCCGCTCGAACCACAGCACAGACTTAAAAGGAACTGTAAGTCACGAGCAAAGCACGCGCATCAACCCTTTATTCCCACCTGTATATTACATGGGCGCCGGGAGGAGGGAGGAAGGCCTTGTACCCCCTGGAATTCGAAATTTGATATTTTCCTGTTAATCGTTTAAGGTTTTTCTGCTAGTTTTCACTTGAATGAAATTTCACTACAGTTGGCACCCCCTGGAAAAATAAAATCCAGTAGTGGATACCCCTAGAAAAAATCCTTCCGACGTCCTTGCCTGCATATAATAACAGCGGTGATGTGCTTGGATGACGTGGGTGGGAACCACACACAAAGCTACACTTTCCTGCAACCAACTTATCGTTGTGCTAGTCAAAAATCCTGGCGAGTGTCTGATGTTTCGCCGGGTTTTGAACGTTGGAACAGTGCTTCTGCTTCACAGACTTGGTGCGTGTTGTCTGGCGATGTCACCACTTTGTCCCTCTGAGTGGAAGGGAAAGGCCATGACCTTTGCCAGACAAGCACGTATGTTGATGTAACATAAGCGCCAAAGCGTTCGTGGGTATCTTCACTACCACAGGGCGTCGCGTGGCAGATTTCAAGTGGTGATCGCGACGAAATGCACCCAGTGTTAACAGTTTGGACTAGGCTTATACTATAGTCAACAATGTACATCTAGTCGTACGGGACGTTATGTGGGTGTTGCACCAGCCTGTCTCGAAAATGCGATTGTGCCAGTGCAACGGAACGCGTGCTTGATGCCTATCGCTTTCAGTTCCAACACTGCCACAACGTTCGCTGGCGCCTGAATTTTACAGTTCAACTGCATTAAAAATCAAAGCCGCGACGTGCTAAAAGTTGTGAAGATGGCACAGTATTTTCGACTGGAAAAAGCTTCCGAAAGTACCTGTCTGAGAAATTTCGGTAACACAATCTTCAAGTAGAATAGATCGGGTGCCATTTTGTTCACTGCGAATTTGCCATCTGCTGTGCACATCACCTGGAAATTTCTGCAGCCTAGAGTTGGATTGCAGTATTTCATATTTCTTACGGAACAAGGGATGCAGTTTCCAATACAGCTCAACTCAAAAGCTAAACTGGGTTATAGTCGATGATTGACTCATACGTAAACCGGATGTGTAGCGTAAAGACTCCTCTGACAAAAGCTTCTTTAAGCGTTGTTTGGGTCTTGGAAAAAGTTATCGGAAACACACCCCTCGTTTCTTGGGTAAACAAAACAAGTTGTTTTCGTAACGTCTGCTCTCCCACTGTTTAATTTACGATGATTGACTGTCGGATTATTTGTCCAGCGTGGCTGATGCGCGGGCTCACCGCGATAGATAACGACTGAGTATAGGAAGGTCGTGCCTTTTCGCAGTAGCCAGTCGTTACTGCTGTACAGCAACTCATGCGCGTCAGCAAAAAGTGCTTCACTTTGAAGATACTCGAGTGCGCTTTCAAAGGTACGCAGCATCTGCCTTATTACTGATGTTACCATAGAAATGATATCCAAAAACTTGCTAAAACTTTGCAAACTGTCTGTTCTCGAAAAATTAAACTTGTTCACATTTTTAAGCTTTTTCATTTCCGCCTGTTCGCTCTCATCCTTGAAAGCATCGCTGTCGCCACGCTAAGGTCCTCACAAAGCCACGGATCGGCCTGTTTATGCTGTTTGCCAACACCCTCAGCACTCCACAATGGCACCGCGCACGCGAAAGCATCTCGCGAAGGTGCCGCCCTTGCCAAGACACAAGTCGTAACATTGGGGTTTATCGCGATCTATTGTGCCGGCCGTCCTTTGCGTCGACTCGCTTTCCACGATTCGTCGATCTTCGGGAAACCTGAACCCGCCGCAAATCCCCCTTTAAAACCTTCAAGAGGACTGACGAGATTGGCCCGAGCGCAACAAGCGATGGCAAAGCAACTGTGGACGTTCGCTCGTAAATCGGTTGCGCGCATCGGTTCGATCTCGGCAGAAGAGAGCGGCCGTGATCTATTGCACACTGGGATGCCCTTTCCAGCGCGACGGGCACGGATGACCTCGAATTTCATTGAAATTTATTGCCGGATGACTAGCGCGTGTGTTCTCGGTATGCACGAAAATCATTTGATCGTTCCCGTGGGAGGCCCGTAATTCCTGCAGCTCAATCGAAGCGTAGTCACGCTTTTGCGTTGTTGTTGTTGTTGTGGACACCGGTTTTTTTCCAATCTGCACATTTGCTGCATTACATGACCTCCGTGATGAATCGGCGTTGCGCATAAGCTTCGCNATGCGTCAGAGTCTCATGTGAGCTTGGTGACGCACTGAGCGCGGTATGCGCATTGCTTTTCTCATTGCAACTGCAATGTTTCTGCCTGTATTTTATGGGAAAACATCACGCCCTTGATTACTTAAGCCCAAGCAACGTTTAAAAATTGAGCTGCTTTTTTAAAGTGGTGAACCTCGAAAGAGTTTGAAGGTATTGTCGAAGAGCGATGTACGCAGTGCTCCGTACCTTGACGAAGCCAAGGTAATCCCAGTTGTTTGATATTCAGGTATTTGAGAACCTCGGGAAAGTCTGCTACTCCGCGAAAAAGGCACCCTGTAATTTCCAATCACAGGTGTTAACACGATAACACGAGTTGTTATTTTGGCTCTTGAACCAACCGCAACCAGTAGACTTTGTATGCAATTGTGCAAGTGATTCGATTGGGGCAACAACCCCATTTGTGAATCTCTTTTCTCTCGGACCCCTATCTTATGTCGCATCAAATTTTTCGCCCAACCAGCTTGGAAGAATAACACAAAACTAAAAATAAATGACGCTGAATAATGTTTTACTGTGCAAAACTTACAACATGCATGGAACGGATGGGGTTCTTTACTGCACAATACAGTATATCAAATAGAATCACTGTGGTAATCATTTGCGACAAAGTACATGCTCATGGGCGTCCGCAGGGAGGGCAAAACGGGCATTTGCCCCCCCTGGAAATTGGGACTAAGAAGCAAAAGTTTCTGTAATACGAGAAATCAGCAGTTTAATTCCAATTAGTTGGGTTAATTCTTGCAATGACAGTTGTTTGCCGATATGACATTCACACAGCACAAGAGTCAGGTTCACTGTTTTGGTAACATGCAGTTATGAGCTTGCATTTCACTAAATCCGCTTCTTTGCCTGCATAGGCAGGTTGCGACACTCGGGAGCGAAGAGCGAATTGTTCTGCTGTTGGCCTTTGTTGCGTGACAATAACTTGACAACAAATCTTCGAAGATGCACTTCAAGTCATGGTCAGCGTTGCCATTTTAGCTGTTTTGCTGCTAGATCTAGCAGGTTTTTCTCACTGTTCGCTGGAAATTTTTCAATCCAGCAGCTAGCAGGTTTAGCAGGTAAGAATTCCTGACAAAAAAATTGTATGAACAGTTTTTGGTGATAATCTTTTAACTTTTCCTCCTTGTTCATCAAAAAATACTTTGTCTTCTTGACGGCGCTTTGAAAAAGGCAACACCAGGGCCAAGTACAAGTTGCTTCAATCATTTCGAGTTTTTATTGTGACGCGACCAACATGCTTCAAGCGTATAATTGCGTCATAATACAAGTAGCCTACTGTAACTAGATGACTTGGTGACATGTTACCATTTCAGCTGATTTGCTGCTAATTTAGTAATTAAATCTAGCAAGTTTTTCTCACTGTTAGCTTGAAAATTATCAATCTTGCAGTTATCTCATTTTTTAGCAGGATTTTAAAAACCGTTAGGCAGGTTAAGCAGGTAACAAATTCGTGGCTCAAATACTTGTTCCAACAGTTTTTAGAGATGAAAACTTTTACTCCTTCTTCATCAAAAAAATCTTTAACTTCTTTCTGACGCTTTATATTGGGCAACACAAGGACAANCATTTGGATGCATAAATATACCATTGCTATTACCATTGGAGTTTCTATTGTGACGCCGCGAAGCTGCTTCAAGCAGATAAATTGCATCATGCTAACAAGTAACTGAAAGGCTTGTTGAAACCTAAATGATTTGCCTCTGTGCTTAGTGAGCGCATAGGGTTTCAAAGACTATATTGGCAGAATATATTTATATCCCACAACACATCATTTTTCCAGGTCGTTCAGTATCGCCAGGAAGTCGTTGGCCTAATGTCTGGTCAATTGATAGTGAGTCCAAGACCAAAACGGATACATATCCTTACAAGTTTATTTAAACACCTTAAAAATAGCATTTTTAAGCTATATTTCATTATTTTAGGCAGATTTTAACTGAAAATTTGTGGCATGTTTTTTAGCAGGATCTAACAGTTTTTCGTGACGTGATTTGGCAGGTTTATGTGACAACCATCTGGCAACACTGGTCATGGTGGTAGGCGTTTTGCCGCGTGTAGCTACCGGTATTGAACGCAGACATCTTGGCAGGTAATACAGTGAGACAGTGACTGCTGATAGCGCTAGGGCAGGTAGGTTTATAGTTTATACCAATGGTGGGCGAATTGCGGGTCGCCGACATATTTTGTGTGGCTCTTCTAGATGAACAGCAATATCTCAAATTTCTAGAGTTGTTGCTTCATATCTGACGTTTGTTTCATTCATGACTGTGTTTACACAAGTTCGTGAAATTGTCACCATCAGTGTAGTGTCCCCTGTACGAACATTTTGCAATGAGCAAATGTTTGTTCCAGTGCGCATGCAATTTCACAACCATGGAGATTGTAGACACACAACCAGTGAAACGTTTCGACGGGGCTATGCGATGTACATAAGATATCAAATTTGGAATGTTGCAAGTGCGCAAAGATGAGATTTCACTGCGCAAATGCTCTGGTGGTTCTGCGCAGTTGCCCACCTTTGAGGGAACACTCGTGGTCGCCAAGGAGTCTGCGCGATGTGATAACAACGACAGTGAACCTAAATCGCAAGTTAGGCTACTTAAGTTCCCAGAAGAAAATAAAAATTTTCAAAGACACATATTGTCAAAAGCATTCTGTCATTTTCCCAATGTCAGAATGAAAATGAATGTTTTTCGCAGAGGCAATTGCCGACCACAAAGTGGAAGAATACTAAAATAAATTGTAAGGCTACTGGAGGGGTTCCAAGCCATATTTGATCATTTCCAAGAGTTAAAACCACGCCTGGAATTACTTGTAAACCGATTCAATGTTAATGTATCGGTGATGGCTGTCCAGTTCGCTAACCGTTTGTTACAAACTTGTCTGCTGTAAAAATAAAACTAACCGAAGTGCAAGAAAATCTGGCTCAAAAAACGTTAGTCGGTGCCACTCTACATTTAATTTTTGGCGAGAGTTTCAGAAAATTAATTCCAAGAATTTAAAATACCAGTGTATAACTCATTCCTGTGTATAGCACGACATATTGCTGTGGACTTTTTTTTATCTGTAATGAAGTTCGGGAAATCAAACCATCGTGCAATCCCGAAAAATGAACACTTGGAGAATTAATTCGCACAGCTTTAACAACGTACTCACCAGATTTTCCGGGACTAAAATATCAAACAAAAACTTAATACTGACAATTACCGTACATCTTTTAATGTAAAACCTGCATTCTTTA
>JGI24158J21664_10000160_pt1 | contig 48818 bp, 26 predicted proteins | sample Ectturendosymbi3_FD_21664 | JGI IMG/M metagenome (IMG submission 21664) | reverse complement strand
CTTCAATAGATCCAACAATTCGTTCAATACCAAATTATCACCTATTTGTTACTAAATTAAAACATAAACACCAAGAAGAGCAATCATATCATCATTGGAAATCTGAAAAACAAATATAAGATTACTTCCAAAACACTACCAATAAATTATTTTGTATTATGAAAAGGCAGATGCTGTTTTCCAGACATGCTCTGGCAATGCATGACATGCTGCATTTAATAAATAAATAACATTATCTAGCTTGTATGTCCTTATTGAAATGCACTATTAAGTCTATACTTGCTTCCCTCTTTGTTTTTTTTTGTTTTTTTTTGTCCCTGTTACTTATCAGGGCATCTGACTAGAAAACCGTATGGTTGTTTCAGATGTCCTGGGAACGAAATAAACGCTGTTCTAATGTGGTTTGTTTTCTGTGGCATGATTTGTTGTTTGTTTATAATTGTTCCCAAATAAACTGATACTGATACTGATACTGATGTTGCACTTTTTGGATTCAACCTTGGTGCTGTTTACTAGTTTTTGTTTGAAAATTGATTACAAACAAGTTTCGACCATTGAGTGTTTTCATAAACGCATCAGGCTGAATTCTTTGCAGAGATAGCGACGGAAAAACTCTAAAGTAGAAATATCTGACAAGACTGTTTTGCGCTTTAGGGTTTTCATAAACAAGCTAGTCCGAATTGCATAGTTGAATGAAAAAATAATTAACTACCCGTCAAATTTTTGATTATATGTATGGCTCAAAACTATGTTAACTTCCTCATATTCACAGGAGTTTTGATGATTATGTAACAGTTTTCAAAGAAATTAAACCTTATTTAGAGACTTGAAAAAACGCAAAGTTTAAACGTTTCTAAATATTCAATCAACTTCTTCACAAATCAGTTCAGCTTCGTGGTACTTGCTTTTGTATTCTTTTCGGAGTGCAACGATGTGTCCAGCTCCCATTGCCGTTTCTTTTCCTCAGGGCCACCTGTGAAAGCTGCACTTGTGGTGAGCCAATGAAACCACTGCGTGCTAACCATTTCCTTTCATCTATACATCATAGCGGAGGGCAAGGCTGGACGGCCGTAGGCACTGTTTTTCAAGTCTTCAAGTCTTCGGTATAACCAGAACGGGAAGCGAACTTAGCCTACCAGTTTTGGTGGTGCATGCTCAACCAACTGCACCACGGAGCCTTTTGTATCCGCGAAGGCGATTTGCTGCTTCTTTGTCTCGTAATTTTCTTCCACATGTTTGGATATACCTACACATAGTTTTTGTTTTTCACCATGAATATAATCGTTTATAGTCACAGATTTTGCCCATCGTAGACACTTGTAAACTAGTGCAGACTAAATCTCATTTTATCACATACTGAAAGACGCTAACAAACAAAATCGCACCTACTGTGAAAGCAACGTCGATCACCAAACGAAAGAATTTATTGAAAATACTTAAAGAAATTTAAGCGCTTCGGTAAGTGTAGAAAAACGTTTCAGCTACAAACGTGTATAGAAAACGTTTCAGCCACAAACGTTTGTAGAAAACGTTTCAGCCACAAATGTTTACAGAAAACTTCGAAATGTTACAGCTATGCAGTTATTTAAAATCCAGTGTCGTGTACTCCGGATGTGCTAAGTGTTTTCAAAACTGCCCCATTTCTAAGCTGACTTTTCATGCATCACTAGTTTCCTGTTTCGTTTTTTGATGTGGCAAGCTTGGGTGTGCGCTAATACAGCCGCACACCTGTGCATCAGCAGTCAACAGTCAGTACATACACCGGGAAACATTTGAGCTTCGTGGTCAATTGACAGTTCAGCCGGATTGAGCATAACGGCGCAAACAAGCCCGTGTCTGTTCTGTCCTCCATGAGTTGCATGATTAAATGCCACATAACTAACTAGGGCAACCAAAAGTCAATAAAGTACATTTTTTCTGCCTTTTCAAAAGTTCATGAAACGTCCACAATCCAAATTTCACGCTGATACCATGAGGCACTCTTAAGCTTTTAGGTAAAAAGAAGTCAAAATGTATTGTTAGGTGAAAATTTATCGTTAGGTCAAAAGTTATCGTCAGGTCAAAATTTCTTGCAGCAGAGCATTCTTCTCGTTATCGATAATTTATTAAAAATTACAACAATATATTTTGATATGTTTTTGCAAGTTTATTTGCAATTCTGTAATACTAACGGGTTTTTTGCGACTTCTGACGTAATAATGTTGTTTAACCTGCTACTGGACGGTAGATTCATCAGCTTTTGGGATGCGCATGAGTTTGACTGACAAATTTTAGGCATTCGATGGACCGCTTTGTTTCCTGCTCGAAGCATTTTGGAGTTCAAATGACCACTCTTTTCCCGGAAATTGTTGGAATCCTTTGTAATGCTTCTGCGAAATCATGGTGATCGTCGGATTGTTTGTTGCATGTGCTGCGCGTCTAATTAATTTTTTCTGGCGACAATCGCCTAGCATTTGGACGAAGAGCCTAGTCTATCTAAGACTTCATGCCAAAAACAGTTTTGCAAAACTTTTATATGAGACGTGATTGTTGAACTATTTGCTGGTAAAAAGTGAGGAGCTTTGAAGAGGCATAAACTGGCGTTTGTGAACTGAATTTACACTACTAAATGCCACTCAGACCTGCAAGTGCTTGCAGGTTGTTTACTTGAAAGGCAGTTGTGGCGGTTTCGTCGCCGCTCAATTCGGTTTGGTTGATAATGTGATCTACTACTGCTTTTCTTGTCGTGTTATATTTTGTTGACACTGTTTCAATGAGGTTCTTTTCCTGAGTTCCAGAAAGCTTTTTGTTTGTTTTGCTGCTGGCACCGCAAAATAGCTCAGGTTATTTTGCATTAGCTATCTTTTCTTAAAATTCTCAAAGTTTCTGTCTGTTTATGATCCGAACGTGAAATACGTTGAAATAACATTGTGACTTTTTCTTTTGACACACAGAAACGATTTTCTATCTCTTCTTTGCTTTAGGTGTGAAGATCAACGAGCACACAGTCATACTTTGCAGCTCAAGCTATGTGCATGAAATGCACCAATTAAGATATAATTGATGTAGGTTCATGAAAATGCAGGCTGCTTGCCTTTGGCAAAGACATGCACATGCAGTTCCTGGCAACCTTGAACTTCCTAATGGCCTTGACCTTTCAAACAATGGGGCTGCGCAGTGGTTTCTTGTCTGCTCAATCATTGTACATTGCAAGATTTTCGGGTCAGCTAGATCTACTGCTGCAGGTGATTGGGTTTAATTGCAGTCAGTCAAAAGTGCACCCCCACTCCCGACAGCGGTGTACAGCATCAATTAAAGGCAGTGTTTGTCCAGTCAAAGTAGTTGTTTCGCTACTTGGGCAGAGATTTGCAGGGTCAGACTGTCGTTGTTACTGTACGCTTTTGCTTCATACCCTTAGCGTGTTCCTTCTTGAAATCTAGTGCACACGCTTCCCCAGCTTTCTCTAGTTCCGCGGTTCCAACAACAGTTGCCAACACAAACTCTGCTAGTGGTGTAGATAATTTTTGATGATATCATGAACACAAGATGTCGTGTTACTCTTTGCCAGCTTTAAACACCGGATTCAAATTTTAGGGTTTCAGCTGAGAAATTACAGGGCGTTCCTGAGTTGCTACTTGCAAAAGTAAAGGTGAATCCAGAAAAAAATCCTCCATGCAATACATGCATGTGGTGTAGCAAGCGCTGGTCATTTGAGCCGTTGGCTGCAAGAGTTGTTTGTCTTTTAAATTTTAATGTTGTCTTCAAACCTTTTTATGTCAATACTCTTTTTGATGTGTGATTTTGGAATTTGGTAGCAAACTTAATTTATACAACAGATATTATGTGCTATACCGTAAACCACAGTTGTACGTTATCTTGAATCTACACTTATCTTGTCACAAGGCAGTAAAAATCTTGCATAAATTGTGCAATTAATATTTGCTTTTTTGTGTGCTGTGTGCAGTTTTTTTGGCTATGCATTGTTTGCGCTCCTATGCTGTTTGACTGTGCCTATGGTACGGACCATGTGTCTGAAATAAAAAGTTATTAATATCTATTAAAATCAAATGAGTTAAAAACAGAAGTGGCGCGTGCATTTCACACTTAGGCTTTCAATGGGGTTTTGCCTAAATTATTTCAGATCATATTACCATCAGCATAGCTGCAGAAACCGTCAATAATTTTCAGGAATAATATAATGACTCATGGAATAACAGATTGCACATGCAGTCAGCATAAATGCCAATCAAGCCACAAGCCCACATCGCATATTTCAACAACGGCCCTGTCACTTTAGCCATAACTGCACACAGCACACAAAAAGCAGCAACACTGACCTGATGAAAGCACATTTCATTTTAAAATGAGTTTTACTTTCGAAAAATGCTGGCAATAAGCATTCCCAGCAATACAATTTGCAATGCTCCTCCGTGTATCTGAGAAAAGCATATTGTTCGTAGTTACTTTAATCAAAATAGCATACGAACCATTTTCCTGATCGTAATAGGCTTGCTAGCTTCGGGGCTGCCGGTCCCTTTCTAAGAATGTCCAGCTTTTCTTGAAAATCTGTCTTTAAAATGGCGTAACAAGCAAACCCGTAATTTTAACCTCCTCTACCCTTTGTGTATTGACAGAATAGCCATTAAATATGCTAAAAGCATTTTGAAGTTGAACAGGCAAGAGCGGTTTACACTGGAGATACCTGCGTGCCGTTACGAGGCACGAGTGACTAGAAAATGTTTCAGATGGGCAGAAAGTTTGCATGTGGCTTCGCCCCTATTGCTCCTGGTGGTTACGCATCCACTGCAAACTATTGGACATAATGCTGTTGGTGGGAATACATTTATACTGTGAATTAAACCCCATCCGTTGCAGTGAAACAAGGTTTTTGATAAGACCACGGATAAGGAAAAATAAAAACATTGGTCCGAAATTCCTCCAAACAACATCAAATATTATGAATGTTCGAAAAATTCATCAATATTCGAACATTTTAGTTTAAACACTAAACATGAAAGAAAAGAAGCCAGTTGTAAGTGGCGGTCTGACCTGACGCTCATTTAGAGAATTTTCAAAAAACAAAGAGGGTTGTTTCTTTCTTCTTTAAAAATGTTAACGAAAGCAGACCGGGGTTTGTAGTTATCATTGGCATATTTCCATAACACCAATACAAATTAATAACACCCATAACCGACATGTCAAACAATGAACTAACGATCATAAGTAAAAATGCATTTTTGCTGAAGAGAAATTGTCAATTGCACCAAACAAAAATATGTTGACATTCCTAAAGCAATGGAGCGTTCACTCGGTGCTTACTTTAGGGTGTGTCGCTGATTGTGATCCATTTAAAAACTGACGCTATAAAACATAACGGTGAACCCCGAGTCATGGTCATTTAGACTATTTGTTAATCTTGCCATGCCAGTACTAAGTCCACATACAACATCCCATATGCAACGTTTTCCGTGAAACCTCTTCTTTTGTGTACTGAGATCCAGTACGTTAATATGTAGGGTGGTTCCAAAGTCTGTTACCAATATGCAATGTAATATTTAAACCGCTTTCTTTCGAAGATCTTAAATTTTAACAAGTTTGAAAAGATCTAAAGTTTTACATTTTATGTTCCATGTGTTTAGTTTTTCAGAAACAGGACTATCATTGAGTTTAATAGCAAAGGGCGTCTTATACTTAAATTAGGCCTATGCTCGAACATAGTCGAACACGAGCTCTACAGCGCGTTTGTAAAATAATTCCATAAATAAGCACCAGCTGCAGTACCGTTATGAAATGTAGCACACAAATTCAAAGAGAGACGTTGCTTGCATACAGATAAAGTATACCTGGCAACCAACAGTATCGGAAATGATAAACGAGGAAGTTTGGGAAGCATTTGCGCGAAACCCCAGGAACGGGCTTGGTGTGTGCAGTGTCACAGGCGGTCCGAATATTGGAAATTTGTGAAATTGTTAATGAAAGGCACGTATGTTTGAATTCTTCAACCTATTTTTGTGAATAACCTCTGCTCTATCAAATATGTAACCTTTTGATTCTATGCGCCTAGAGTTTGGACTTCAGTTGAACCAATTTGAAATTATACAAAATTTGTGGACAAAGGTTTCATATATATGTTTTGTGTTGTCTTCACAAGCAGTGACGGATTTTCGCATAGGCCAAATAGGCCATGGCGTAGGGCCCCCGGTTTTGGGGCCCCACACAACTCCTTCCTTCGACAACTCGTTATTAACTTAAATTTTGCGAAACTGCGCAGAGGCACAACTTCACAATTTACTTTGAAACGAGTGAAAATGCAGAGAAACAACACGATAATATTGCTTGCTATGCAATGTAAGAATGAAAAAACTGCTTTTCATTGGAGTTCTACAGTGTCAGGTGGTCTTGCATTGTTGCGGCCTTTCTGTCAATAGAAGATTGAACATCAAGTAAGAAGGTGATGTGTAAAAGTCTTGATACTGAGGAAGATGGCTGGGCGAAAGAGAGGTCCAGGCCGTCTGTATGAAAGTGGTTACAAGCAGTAGCGTATCCAACTCCAAATTTGGGGGCCAAATACTTTAACTTTAAGCAAGCAACAATATTTTGTTCGGGACACTGCCTGCCAAAGCACAGAATGACAAGACATGCTAGAAATTTGGGGTTGTGGTCCCATTGGCCCCTCCTGGCTACACCTATGGTTACAAGAAAAAAATGAAACGAAAAAACACCACTTACTTGATGTTCAATCTTCCACAGACAAAAAACTCGCAATAACGCAAGACTGCCAGACGCTTAAGTGCAGAACTGCGATGAAAAGCAATATTGTCAGTATTGGATGCTTTGTTTGTTTGTTACCAACTACACTGCCCGCAAACAGAGATGGTTTGCTGAAGATCGATATGTTAGTTAAATCAGTTAGAACAGTTTCTCGTGAGTTTTACTCGGAAAAACGTGTCTACTTTGGGCTTACTTCATGGTTAGCTGAAGGTGTTGCGACAATGCTTTGCTGTGCAAAACTTGACCTCATGCTATTTAACATCCGCCTATATCACAGAGGATTGCAACACTATATTTTGTATTTCTCGGTAAATGGCAACATAAAAACGGCACAAATAAACCTGTGTCCACTAAATGGATTATGTTTGTTTGGTTCATAAAATATGTGGTTACTATAACAAAGGAGTTGACGTACAGGTAATCAGATCGTCAACTAGACGATATTTTCGATGCGGGCAACACGGTCCCGCTTGAAAAAAATATATATCCAAAAAATAGACTTACAACGAAACGCTAGAAATCACGAAAATTTAACAAAGAGAACTGCTGATCTTACACGAAAGAGCTATAAGTTCCGTGAAAAGATCGCATTGCCATGGCACATTTGTTCTTGAGAAGTATGTACAAGAAAGGCTTTAATTTCTGTTGAATATCTAATTCTAAGGCAATCGTAGAACTAAAGTCGGCACCACAAAATATATATTCTTGAGTTGGAAGCACACAGAAGAGGGGTATACTTTTATGCTTTTGAGACAAACGGCCAAATAGGTCACACCTGCGTGGGGCCCCAAAAACTAAGATGGCCTAGGGCCCCGCGCTCCCTAAATCCTCCGCTGTTCTTTTTTTAAATTTTGGTGATGGCAATTGGCGGCAGGCCGAAGCCTGAATTGTGCTTGTTGCCGGGGCGGTTGAGGTTAACGTTCTTTACGGCAATTCACTCAGTGACCGTTGCAGACTTGGACAACTAAATAATTCTAGTTTTCTAATTCGAAGAATTAGAGCGAAATGACGGTAATTCTAATTTTAATCTAATTTACGGAAGGCTTCAATGCTCTAATTTTAGTTCTAATCTAATTTCCGCTTTTGCAAACTAAACTAATTTGTCCAACAGTATTTATGAAGATGAAACGAGAATGCAACCTCGTGAAAGGAAAGCGCAACAAAATGGTCACAAGTGCCATGCCGCTATTCCACCATTCTAAAAACAAAGCAGTAAAAACTTGATCAATTTCTTTTCTCATTAAAACAGCTGCAGTACAAACTATGTGGCCTTATTAATGATTAGCACCGGTTATTATTACGTAACATTGCCTATTCACTCACAGAAGTCACAATAGTCATCGCAGGTACTTTCCACAGTTAGTCAGCTGTGCTGTTTTAGGGTAGAGGTCTCTAAACTACGGTCCGCGGGCCAAATCCGGCCCGCAAATATGTTTTGTCAATAATGAATAAATTTTTTACGAAAAACGTGTTGATTTGGTAGAATGTAGCATATCCCGAAAGGATCACATTACATAAGATGTCCGGCCCTTGATGTTGCGTAAAAGCTTAAATAGTCCTCAGAAAAAAAACAAAAAACAGTTTGGAGATACCTGTTTTAGTGTATTGGTAAAGCGAACTTCGTTTCCCGTATCTGAAGGCTGCTGTTCGAGAACTCCTGGGTACGACAACGACATCGTCTCCATCGGAACTAGTCTTTAGCCATGCAGGCGAATTATACAGCGCGAAACACGCCAATCTTGGCGTAGGCTACAAATCTTTGCTATTCACATGCTTATGAGAATGAATCCACATTCACGCATGAATTGAACTTGAATTAAAGTAGCTTTGATTTGTGTAAATGTATTCTAATTCTAATTTTCGTTCGATTTCCGGTTTTCAAAAAAGTTTTAATTCTAATGTGATTTGTGAAAGCTGAATAAGCTCTAATTTTAATTCTAACCTAATTTAGAAAAGCTAAAAAACTTCTAGCTGTTCAAGTCCGGACTGTTGATCGAACACCCAACCTTCCAACTGAGAAGCGGACACTTTACCACCGAACAATTGCCGCCGGCTTTAACATTGAGCTATTGCCAGGGGCGAATTTTGATTTTCAGGGCCCTAGGCTATTTTTAATTGGGGGCCGTCTTGAAAGTTTGCAACTACCGATGTCATACAATTTGCACTACACGTGCTCGTTACATTCACTGAACGCGTTGTTCCAGTTCATAAACATATCACTGAATTCTGAATTCCTTCAATATCAGGAACCAGAGTCGAGTCAGCCTCCCTCCGCTGTCATAGGGGACCCAAAATTCAAAGATTAACCCCCCCAAACAAAATTTCAACCCCCAAACTTTAAATATGAAACGCTAGTAATCATTTAAGTTTTTGTCAGTCCGTGTCGTTTTTTATCCTGTAATTTATAGACCGAGCAGTTCCTTCCGCTGTTGCTTAGAATAACATCTTCTGATCAATGCCGGCGCTACATTTAGGCAAACTAGACTGCTGCCTTGTGCACTAGGCTAAAGGGGGCGCCAAAAAAGAGTCAAGAAATGTACAACTATGTTGTTCTGAAAGTGACGAACGTCCACCAAGTAAAAGTGAATGAACATGATGAAAGTGAAAGGAACACACGTTCACGCAGTTTTTCAGGTTTGCTGCATAGGATCAATACTTTTGTTATTAATTTCGATTTCATATATAATTCATCTAATCAACTTTTCTAAAGTACAAAATCTTCCTTCTCATTTAAGCAATGTACAATGTGATGATATGCAGAGTAAAGATCTTTGTATAGGACGGGTGGGCGCTTGAATGGATCTTGCCTAGGGTACTTACAAAATAAAGTGCTGTTGTCAGGGCCAGCAAGGCATGCCCTCTTCACTTCATCGACTTCACTTCATTAATTTTATGGTTACCAGTTCTGTTATTTTTGTTTCCTGATTTTCCTGACCCTGCAGCTTTACCACAGTACATTCATGTCGAAACCCCCACTAAATCATGTTTCGGCCGTCCAGTGTAGTTAGGTTAGGAACGCTGTCGAAACGCCAGCATTATTGGCCTTAATAGACTATTTGACCATGAAATTTTGGTTTTAGGACGCATCACCTTTTTTAACCAAACATATTCTAGATGGCGTTAAAGACTTTCTGGGCCACGGTTCTTTCGAAATTGTGTCCGCAAATGGAACTAAAAAAATAGTGAAATAAAAGAAAACAAAAAATTAAGATATTTTGTTGTGAAGGCCATTTGTCCCCGGAATGCGCCGTAATGTTGAAATAGTTTTTTACAAATCACCATTGGGGGCACCTGCAAGCATTTTGTGGGGGGCAGAATTAGAGTGCTACAGCACTGTCAGGAACAAAAACAGTCACAATGAAACTAACGAAAAAGGCAGCGGTGATGTTATCTGACCACACTCACATTACATATATTTACTGAGTACCTCACTGGTCTCGTGCAATCTGAAATATGGATTCAGGCGTTTTGTATTTGTTCCACACATTATATGTAGCAATAAACAATTCTCAACGACAGGAAAAGAGAATGCTCATCGTCATTCCCACTTCAATCCTTAGCGCCCATTCTTCTATCTATAAAGATCTTTTGTTAGCGGCATAGTAAAAAACGTGCGTTGAACCAAAACAAAAATACAAATATAATGCTTACAGAAATGCTGGAAATTGTCCTTACTCCCAAAATTTTTGGGGGCCCTGGGCTTAAGCCTTTTTAGGCTAATGGTAAATCAGCGCCTGGCTATTGCACCTGTTCACAAATATGAAAATTAGTTTTAAAAAACTGAAGCGAGGACGGCCTTACTGTGTAGTCTGCGTCAGTACGAGTGTACCATGTGTTCATGATTGATGAGCATGGACAAATTAAATTGCACGCCAGTTCGTTCATACAGCAATAGATCATTTGTCTTTCAAGGGCAGGTTTCACGTTTTCAAGATAAAGCGCTGGTTGCGCATAAAATTTATACATGAAAAAGATATGACACATCCACGAGCACGAAGTTAAAGCGAGGCTAGTATCTGTGGCTACAGCAACAAACAAAAATTCCTAAAACCTCTGCTTTCACCATCGGCCAGTGTTTTGCAAAAAAGCTCGAGGCCAGCGCCTTTACAGTAGATTTGTTTTGCGGTAGGTAAAGCATTGCAATCAATTTAAAGGATGAAAACACTTATAAGGATTCTGACAAAGGTGCGATTTGCTGAGATTTATGATTACCTTTTAAATATTTTTATGTAGGAGTTATTATAGTAGTACAAAAAACAGTTACTAATTCTAGTACTGGTCAAAATCTGTAACCATTCTTATTGACACCATGCTACTTTTATTCAACTTCGTATTCGTTTTGTCCATACCATGCATTCCAGTGATAAGCTCAAAGTGTGATTCAGGTAATCAATTTTGCAAATGTTGTAAAAGACATTTTATAATATTTGATCTGTCAAATATAGTTTCGAAAAGTGACAATTTTTTGTGAAAAATGTTTTATTAATTATCTGATTACTTGTCTTGCACAGGATCTATCCCAGTTTCCCAATAGCCGGGTGGTGTCAGGCATTCTCCCAAGAAGCTTATGTATGATGATGATTCCTAATTTAACTAGCAGTTATGGGAGAACCCAAAAGGATCTTTGAGTTGGGGAGCAGCACTGAAGAGACCTCTTGAGATGGTTGTGACTGCAAACAAAAATTGGGTGTTAATTTCTTGGATTTTGAAAATGCTTTCAGTTATGTCACGGTCAATCAATGATATGTTTATCACCTTCCTGGACAATAGGTTGCCTCAGGGAAAAGCAGAAATTTATAGGCGTACCAAAGATGGTCTTCACTAATAAACTGAAACAGTTGGGCAGTTTCGTTTCCGTAACACGGATCACTGTCTACAGGGGCAAACACCGCTCCATTAGCTCAGAGACGTTTCACATGAGCTTCGCTACGTTCTATATATCTGGCAAGTAACTTACAGATTTTTGTCTCACTGATTGCATTCATTGATTAACCTCAGAAAAATTTTCTATCACAGATTTCCGAAATTAAGGGCATCCTAGTTAAAACATTTCCGCCTTCAACACTAAGCTTTTGCTTCTTTGCCAACCATTCCTATATGCAATAGTCGGTTTGTTATCGGCATTCTTAATTATGCTCATTTTTATCGATCTGCTTATTTTATCACTTTGCCATGTCTGGCAAAATATTTCACTTTTTCTGTTGAAGTAAGTTATACTAAGGTTCCTCAAAAAGACAAGAAGCAATTTTTGCATATATGGATAGCAAATGATGAACGTATTTTGTTTCAGATTTGGGGGAAGACACCAAATGCTCTCTTCAAAAACCTTTACAAGCACCTCATAAAGACTTGGAATCTCACGAAAACACAACCAACAGCAAAAATGCGGCGGGTCAGCAGGTTGCCGCAAACAAGACTTGCAAAAATGGCACAGTGTTTTGCAACGTTCAGTGCTCCCAGGGAAAAATTGAGATCAAAAGCACAGCCTGCTGTAAATGTACCTGCAAGATTGGTTACAGTCTAAATAGCGATGGAGTTCATTGCGACGAAGGTGCGGGCAGCATAGCATCGCTGCGCTTTCAGAGTTTCAAGTCAGGGTGGAATGGGTTTCCGTGGCGACCGCTGACCGCAAAATCACCCTATTAAATTTGAGAAGTACAACTTTTCCGCAAAATTTACAACACTCTGCTAAACCAACTTATGCCAAACGAAATTAGAAATACTACTTGCAAGCTATATGGTTATCGACGTAATTTTGTCGGTAAGGCTTTGACAGCGAAAGCGATTGTGTGCTTTTTATAGAGGGTCAAAAACTGGATTGACGAAAACTTTAAAACTGGTCAGCTTACAATTCTGTTGATTTATTGAATAAAATTGGATCTTAATAAGTACTTCAACTTACTGAACATTGTGCAGACGTTAATTTTGTTCAAGAAGACATTTATCATCCATATTTGTTTAAGCTAAGACCGCGGTGCATATTTGTCAATCAGAAATGTGTTTAACTGATATTTTATTTACAGAAAATGCGAACTTGACATTTTCAACTTGTTTTCAGTTTTTAATTTTGTGATCTGTTGCAGAAAGCATTCAGGCGTGTCCTATTGTTATTTATAGAAATTCACTACAATGCAAAATATAATGTTAAAATTATGTGTACCTATACCTAAAAAGATGTTCATGGAGTGTAATCGTCGCAAGCAAGTATTGCCATGTCCCCTTCCAGCGAAACACGGTAGTTTTCTTTTCTTTCTGTTTTTGCAGCTAGCTGGACAACTTGGTCAGGTTGGACAACGTGTATCACCTCACCTTGGGGAGGCTTGCAGCAAAGAGCCAGGGTTTGCAAAGCAGGAGTTGCTGCAGCAAATGGAAGATGTTTCGGTCAAGGAAGTGAGGGTCGAACATGCAGTACCGTAACTGCAAGTATGGGCCGTTGTGAAACAGTTGTCGAATAAGATTTCCGTAACATTGTTTATATCACAGCTAAAAACACAATGGCTTGCTTAAAATAGAAACCCGACGCAATCATTGCAGCAGAAGCAGGCAGTGCATAAATTTATTCTTAGTACGTTAGCGATGTATTATATCTCTTTCAAACTGCGTGAAACTGCAAATCAATGAACTTGTTTGATGGATTTCGTGAAAATTTGAAAGAGCAATCGTTTCAATAATGATTTGCAGTAGCTGTATTTAGTATTTTTTGTGGAAAGAGGGTTTACAACATTGCGATTAAACGACCGAAAAACTAACTTCCGAAAAAGTATTAAACCTTGCGATTTTACTTCAATTGCAGTAACACATTGTAAAACAAGTGAACCCTGATTTGACTAGCCGTATCGTTTTTTCTACATCAATCCCAGTAAATTCTATGTTTTTTTCCTTGTGTTTATACTAGAACTCAAAATTTCCCTGTATTGAGGCTATGCAGCATACATAAAAATATCTTTTAAATTTGTTTCAGAACAAACTTTTTATAAAGAAAATTTGTTTGATAAAGACATGCATGTGATATTGTTTTCAGCTGACTACGACGTCAAGGTACAAACAAAAAGAAACTAAGGATTGCCTCTGTAAAATGCAGGCAATTTTGAAAATTCAATTAGCGAAGAGGTAATACAACACTGTTTCCGTAGAATCGTTCCCATTAAAAACAACTGCTGTATTACAATATATTTCACTCCATCGTCATACAAGCCACAACGCTGTTTCAATACAATTCTATTCTTGATACAGACCACGGTAAAAATCACGCCTCTCATTCAATTTCCTAAAGCCATTAAATGATAGGGTCAATGAAAACGAAACCAACAGTAAACATCGGGTGGGCCAGCAGGTTGCTCAAAAGAGGTAAACACTGTTGATTTCGAAACATTTTATCAGTCAGTGGCATTAGAAAAGCGGATGAAGGACATGGTATGTATGATGCTCTGTTTCAAGAAGAGAATTGTATTGAACAGCTTTGTGGCTTGTTTGATGATGGGGTGAAATGTACTCTAATTGCTTTTAACGGCAAGCAGTATTAGAAATACGCAGGAGTATAACAAGTCCTTCAGAAAGTTTGACCTATTGCTCTCATAATTAACTGCCAATCAAAACTCAGTGGAAAGCTTGAATCATCATGTTTACATGCACTATGGCAATACTTGGCTTGTTTCTTAACTTTGTTATGTATTACCTTGAAATAGTAAGGCACCCAAAGCTCTGAACAGCTTTAATGAAGCATTTTACTTAACATTTTCTCTGCTTTTATATCACTTCAGGCTGTTTCCAATCCACTTTTATAGCAAAATAAGACATGCTGAGGTTTTAACGTTTTACTCCATAAGACTTTTGCTTCTTGAAATGACAGAGTTGCTTCAATTACGCAATGCATTTAGCATCATGTTAGTTATAGTGAATGACGTTTTCAACAAAGTCGTTCAGATCTCTTCTGAGATATGCGAATGGAAGGAACCTAAAAGGAAAAAAATCTAAATAATAACACTATATCACGTCTATCACCAGCAAAACTTTGCTGACCACCGATATCACTTTTTTGGCTAGTGGTACTGGCTTTAGGTTCATTTTAATCAATACTTGATCTCGTTATCATGCTGCTGTTGTCATTTTTACAGTTTAAATGTTGACATGTGAGTTACAATAAGATGTATTTTTAGATTTCAGAGTGCGGAAGAACGTCAGGAATTTGACAGACTATGAATTTCACGACTTACTCCAAGCCTTTGATAAATTCAAAAAGGATTTGTCATCGGATGGATACATGGTACAAAATCGTGTTTTACAGTTTTCTGACAAAACCACGACGGGCACTGAAGCCTTTTAGCAAACAGGATTTTTGTCCATGTTTCCTTTTTACGACGTTTGTGACCATTTAATGAAAATATCTTACTGAATTTTATTGGTTTTGGAAAGTGCTTACAAGAATTCAGTAATACCACTTAACTTTTGATTTGTATCATGAAGATCATACTGCTTTGAAAAAGCTTTCTAAAAACTCAAAAATGATAATATTGGTTATTTAGTGGCTTGATGCAATGTCATCATACAGTCCAAATTCCTTAAAAAATTTTGCTACTTTTTAAACTGCAAAGAAGCTCTGCAGTCGTTCATTCTAGATTCTGAATCCTCAAGCAGCTTGCCCAACCAAATTTGAAAACCTCTAATGTTGCCGGATAAGATCAAACAATTGCTTTCAGCAGTGGAACCAAAAAGCGCTTAGAATCGGTCGCAATGACTGGCTTGCTGCAACTTAGCTGACCTCATAGCCCAAGCGTGTTTTGTTGGTGGGAAGCAAATAAAACATTAGTTGGATTGAACTCAAAACTTAACATAATGAAATATAAGTCTACCATACTATTATTAGCTAGACTGTTCTGTAAACTTAACATAATGCACGATAAGTCTACCATATTATTATTAGCTACATTTCACGTAGATTGTACTTAAAACATAGCATAATGCAAGATACCTCTTCCATAGTAAGCATGGCTTCTTATTGACCTAAAAATCCAAACACGTGCTTATGTAATGTTGAAAGACTGTCTAAAATGAAACTTCTAAATTGATCTACATCCGCAATGAACTTGGTTTGTGATAAGCCCTTACCATTACACTGAAGATTATTATGTTGCCTGAAACGTAGAGTCAAATTCTGTTTTATATACAAGTGTTAGTAATTGCGACATCTCGCATTTACGTGGAAACTGAATTTATTGCCGGACGCCATTCTCCCATAAAGCTTTGCTAGCTCTAATATCAACAAACCATCCGAAAAAGTCAGTCGCGACGTAAAGAGCAGCGTATGACAGTTTTGCTTCATTCGCAAATTGTCTGATCCTAGTCACTTTGAAAAATCGCACTGTCATATGTTTCTTAGAAATGTTTCCTTGTACTAATACGAACACTTGTTTGTCTCCACTCAATATTTATGGAAAGAGTTTGGAGGTTTCACTCATGTTGATAAATGCATTTTTGCTATCAAAACCACTTTTGTTTCAGTACATCGCAAAATGGCACGGATGGCCTTACGAATGTCCATGGTACAAAAAATATGTGAGACATGCCCATGGACATTGCAGTTGGCATCGACACCCCATGTTCTTTGCTTGGCATCGCTTTATAACGGTTCAACTTGAAATGGGTAAGCTTTTGCTTCCGTGAAAGAAAAATTCCTTTTCTTTCCCATTTTGAGTGGTCACTTTTTCTTCCTTTCCTGTGTGAGCAGTCCTCATTCCTTTTCTTCCTCTTTTTGAGAGGTCCTCATTCCAACTTTTGCCACAGGCAACTTGTCTGCGAGTCCTACAGTGTCGCAAGCTAACATCACAACCTCTTGAGCTTGGGTTTCTGCAGTGTTGAAACCAAATCAACTTGTAATTCCGATTTTCAAAAGAACTATGATTGTTTCACAACTGAGTGTTTGCGCTGATTTGTCATTTTCTGTCATATATGTCTTTGCTGTCAACTATATATCGCTTGAATTATGCTGCGATCCTGAAAAAATTTCAAACGCATTTTTCTCTTCAGTTTAGCAAAAATTGCCGATCTTGAAAAACTTTAATTATATTTACAACTGTTAGCTAAACATTGGGATTTTTTCGCATTCTCCATTATAGTAGTAAAGGTAGCTTATTTGGTTATAAAATCGTGACGTTCAAAAGGTTATGTTAGATTTCGTTTGTCTGCTGCTTGCGACCAATTTCCAAATGTGAGTTGGTGCTGTTCTTCCAGTAGCAGCTACCCTGGCAAGATCCACAATAACATACGCCATCGAGCTAAAGAGCCTCACGATGTTGATGACAAAGCATTTTCGCGTTCAACATTTTATGCGTGCGAAGCGTGTCTTACGTTCTACCTGAAAAGCTTCGTCGTGCAAACAATAGCTTTTCGTACAAACAGAAATGCGTACTAGCGGAGCATCGGCAACGATTGCATATATTTTCATTTGCAGGGCTACACAAGCACATGAAAAACAAACACTTGGGCATTCCGTATTGGGATTGGTTGGAAGATGGGTGGAACAATCTGCCTGAGCTCGTCAAGGACTCTTACGTATTTGATCCAATTTTAAAGCGATATATGAAAAATCCGTTCTACAGAACATATCTCTACGATCACCCCTTGGAGAACAATAAGACTGTGTGCGTTTCCTTTAAACATATGAGTCAGGAATATACATCCTTTTTTCTTCAATGATTCGCGATAAACGATAAACTAGGTAACAGATACCAAGGAATACGTTAGGTGTACAAAACACAAGCATTTTCCAATTTTCTTAAAACGATTTTAAAAAGATTATCAGGTAAATTGCGTTTGTGCTCATTAGCTGCACAATCATTAAAATGAACACTCTTTAAAAATCCACGCAAAAACAGTGCATTATGCGGAATTTCGGGCATCCATTCCAGTCCAAAGATGGTTGGTATCCTGAAAGATAAAATGCATTGCCATTGGTTAATAAATTGATCTAAAACGCTCAATCTCTTTTTCATGTTTAATTGGGCACTAGTCACAAGGGCACAGAAATTTTAAAATAAACTAAATTTTTGAAAGCCGCACTTTGCGCACAATAGTTACGAAACTTGAATTTACGTTCGCAGGATCCATTGACTGACAAAAGGCAGTAGCAGTTGCTTTGAAACCTTTCGTATTGAGGTACTCGCATATAGTCACTAAACGTGATAAACTCGCAGATACACGCGTCGGCTTCCTGTTTGGAATGGACTCTCACTGAACAAGCTCATGATGCGAGCCATAATACGAGGGCTAACTGCTCGAAATTACGAGGAAGCTGACATTTATATGGAAAGGCCCCACAATCAGGTACGATAAAATGAGAGAAATTGTTTTTAACCTCCATGCACATCATTTTAAGGCCAATCTACATTGAGAAGTTGCCATGTAGCCGCGCACGATCCTTTGTTTGTTTTATTGCGTCCAGGAGTTGCCGTGCCGAGCCGTGCACGAGCGCAGAATCACCTGACGCAACAAAACAAACAAAGGATAACGCCTGGCAACTCCTGGCACGTCCTCAGTGTTGGCCTTTATCGTGCAAAAGAGCCACACTGTCTCTAGCTCGCCGTGCCATGGAGTCTGGAACCTTGCTCATCAAGGTTCTTTTTTAGTTTGTTCACGACAGTTTGAAAGTTTTCAACTCCCTCATACAGTTTCACTTGACAAAAAGGAAGAAATTCTTGTTTGCACTCATTGGAGAATTGTTAAAACGATGGAAGCTGTGACAACACTAGACAAAAATAAACATCAATTTTAAGCGAAGCCGCTGCTTTTCATTTGCGTTTGGAACTTTGAATGGCTCATCAGTCTCTTCCGGATTCGTTTCACAGATTCACGACTGCCTTTGCGAAAACGAAGACAATCCGAAATTTTGCAAATACAGCATGCTCAATACAATGTATGCAATCTTTGATCCGATATTCCTCCTTCACCACAGTCAAGTTGACCGAATTTATAGTCTCTATAGGGACGTGCACTTGGCTGCTGGAGATCTTGACTGGACAAATTCAAGCATTGTTGGTTCTTATGCAAAAGTAAGGTTCTTGAGCTCCTTTGACTACTAATAAATTAAGAAAGTTTGTGTAAGGACCCTAAGAGACATGGACTTAAAACCCATACAAGCTAAAGACGTCTTTTCTGGGGTCAACTGTTCATTAATCCCCTTTCTTGTTTTATGGAAATGTTTATAGCTACGGTTTTGGGGAGACAGCCGGTAAAATTGACTCGTTAGGTTCAAGTCATTGGTGTATGTTGCACGAGGGAGGGGAGAAACCAGAAGAAAGATTGGCTTTGTTGTAACATTTCAGGGATCGAAGGTCGTTCGAGCATATAGCACGGTTCCAATTAGTTCACCTTCATCAGAACCGTTCCTGTCGTTTGGGTATAAGTTTCTTGATCAATCTAACGTTCAGATGTATCCAGTGTTTGACACATTTTGAGAGTTAAAATATTTTTAGTGCCGGCCAAATAAAAAATTGAATATAAGTTTTTCGATTTAAAACGTCTGAATAGTTTTGTAAAAGTAAGAGTGTTTTCATAAACAAAACTTGCAATCGGACTGGAACGTTCAGACAACTTGATGCAAAAAGTGTACAAAACAACTTTGCAACACATGACCTGTTCACTGTTAAAAAATGCAACAAAGAAATAGGTTGGATTGTTTAACCTGGATTAAGTTCTAACTGGCAGCTGTTAAAGCTTGAACTTGTGATCGCCTGGCTTAAAATAATGCTGTAATTACCAAACATGCTTTTTGACAAAACGTTGGTTGAAAATATTTCAAAGCAACCTTTAAAACCCATTTTGCACGAATGCACTCACGTTGCCACTGAAATGATGACAGTTAAATAAGAAACAAGCTTTTTAGGATTGTTTGTCCTATTTGGAAAAGCGCGAGTGAGTTCAGCACTGGAAACTCTACTTGTTTAATCTTCACTTAAAAAAAATCTAACGCTGCTGAAACCCGTTTGTTTCAAAAGTAAAAAACGCTTTCGGGCTATTTTATTAGATTTCTTTCATCGTTCATCAGCTGTTAGAAGTGCAGGAAACATGGAATTTATAATTTGTCTTCAATGTACGGTATTAGCTTGCCTTACCGACATACACGGTCAAGCACTCAGCAAACAAAGATGATGTACTTTATAACGAAAATCTAAATATGCTGTAAAACAGTGGCGGTCGGTCAATTCTATATCTGATTACCTTGAAAAATATGAGGACTTTCGGAATCCCCATCCTTTGCTCCGACGACAATACTTAGATAACGGGTGCCAGTGTCTTGCTTCTGTTGAACAGGGTCATAACTTTTTTTCATAACATGAAGTGGTAGACCTGGTAGTTTTTCTTCACATCATTAACCTAAACCTATGAAACGGTTTTAAATACTTGCTTGAGATTCTACAATTTTTAACAGCATTAAATGTATAGGGAAACACGCTTTTAAGTTAAGTGTGAATCTGTCATGCCATTTTGGAATTGTTTTTCATTGCATCGACAACCTGCAGGGCTGTCTGAAATGTAAGTAATGGTATAGTGAATGCTTTTTGCTAGTTGTTTGTTTTTGAATAGTCGCTTCAGCAACAAATATGTTTTCATGTACATCTTACTGCAAAAGCTGCGTCTGGAAACGTGCTTGTAATTTAGCTATTTATCGCATCCTTTCTTGGGCGTTGTCACGTGTTGGTATAAGAAGAACTATTGTACTGCTAACGACGTCAGGAATATGTGTCAAACATTTTTTTTCCTGATCTTACGAGGGATAGCAAAAAAATTTAAACGCAAGGGTACAGCATGTTTCATGGTATTTAAAAAGAATACTTTTTCTAGATGCAAGATATTTAATAAGAGATGGTTGAATTCGCGATGTATCCTTGAAATTTTTTTTGTACACAAATGAGAGATCCAACATTGTTCCTCCTGCATCTTCAGCGTGGTAAACTTTGGTGTCCATCGTTTTGGAACCTTTTGAAACGTTTTGTAAACTTATGATATAAGAAGCTTTTAAACCGTGGTGATTCCTTAAAAGATCACAGTTTGACCAACTAAAACACCCACTTTCTCGGCTTAGCAAAGGTTATCATTTTTTCAAATACCCAACAGCTGTCACCACCAGATATTCCGCGGTACTTTAGCAAGCGAAGATCTTCTTAGCCCCCCTATTCGACAGCCACCCCTCCTAAACGCCTGACCTGGATCCGCCATTGCAATACAAAGATTTGTCAACTAAAAATCCATTTTGCAGGCTGGTCACAAAATGTCTGTCGACATAGCGCAGTCTTTCCAATGGCCGATGTCGCCCTTCTGTAACGCATCAATGAACACCAATCCAGTCACCATGAAGGACGGAGTATGGACATTAAAGAACTCCCTGTACGGGGAGCAGTTGTTCGGCTTTGTTTACGACAACTTGGACATCGGCGGCCGAAGCTGGAGAGGAATCGTAGCTGATCTCAAAGCGAAACAAAAAAGTCAGCACTTCGGTTTGGACATGCCATTTGTATCGTTTGCTGATCCAAACCTCGGGTGGATAGAAGAAAGCACCACATATCTTAAGAAATGCACTGACTCAGATCATTTTATTCCTGCTCGTTGAATGGCTAGGTCCTGTGATGAAAGATTCTCAATGTTTATAAACTTGCCTCTGCATACATCGGCATTGCGGGTACGAACGCCCGGCTTTTAGTTTACAGTAGATTGCAGTTTTTCGCAAAAACACAACAATGCAACAGACTGCTTGTCACGTCTGTCACAGTAGTATGGGCATGAGTGATCCTCCACGCAGGGTATAGCTATATTAGCACTCCTAGATGTGGAGTGGCATCACGCTAACAATGGAAATCTTCGCTAAAATTCCGAATAAGAGAAGCGTTCATTAAATCGCTCTTTTGTCCAATATCGAAAACATTACCGATAAACGGTTGGGACATCAAGCTGTCTCTGTTCCGCGGTGCGAAATCCCGGAGCAATCTTCTTCATTCAATGAAATCAGTGTTGCATTTAACTTTCGTCAGTTACTGCCGTTGGCTTTAAGTAAATGATATCAAAATGTTGCTATTCGGAGCTGCCAGTATTTGTGTTAGGAACGTAAATTCAAACAATAAAGTATTAGTTATGGAATTCACAACGTTTTGGAGCACAACGTTTGGAAAAAAATGTTATGTTATGCTACATCTCGAGGTGAATGACCTTCAAAACAAAATACCCTAATTGCAGAAACAATCTTGGATGAACCACGTCCGCAGCCAGGTTTTGATGTTTGGGGGCAAAATGCATTTTTAGGGGGGAAAGATTTTTGTTTTCATCATATCTTTAAAACAATTTTTTCTGAGCACAACAACGTTTGGGGTGGCACAAAAATATTTGGGGGTAACTGCCTCCCAATGCCCCACCGTGTCTGCGGGCCTGGGCAGAGCCGTCACCAGAAAGTTTTTCATTGCGGGCCTTCATGTTTGTGCAGGGGGGCTAGACATTCCGAAAATTTATTTTTAATTCCCAACATGAAAAGCGTCTGCAGATTGTGCGAATTAATTATAAGTATTTTCCCGCAAATACCCATAATAGGCTCGTAGTCCCCAACTAAAATTTGTCGAACGAGCTTAACAAAAGGAATTGGGTCGTAAATTATTGTTATTTAAATGACGACGATTATTTGGAGATGTCGTAATGAAATGCAAATTTAAAATTATTTGCAGGAAATGAGAATCAGTCCTATCGTTCAGTTGTGAAAACATTATTACTGAAGGAGTAAACATGAGACCGGTCAAAGCGTGTGCCGCGTTGAAGGTTTTCTTTCATTAGCGCAAATTGATAAACATTACCATGAGCTTAAGTGAAATATATATGCTTATAACGCGCGCATTGGGCTTTTTACTGGTCGAAATACGCATGCATAAACCTTGCTGATGTCTGGACTGTTATGTTCTGGTTCATGGCACATATTTAGATTAATAACATTTTGTATCTCACTCAAATCGCCTATAATAGTTAACAAATATAGTCTAAGGCCTACGTGGACGCAACGATTAACATCGATAATCCACTAACTGCACTACTCTGTTTTGGGACGACCCCCAAAATAGACTCTTCTAACTACACAATTAACTCCATCTGGCTGTCTGAACAGCAGGCTGCACAAATGTGTAACTTTGTCGTAAGCACCAACGGTATCTTGCTGCTATGCAGTACAAAATAAGAGAAGACTACCTGGGCTAGTCATAGTAGCCCACATTTTTTACAGCAATCACTACACAAAACACGTTGATCAAGTGGATGTCTGATTTTTGGACGCATACAACTAGGCTTGTAGGCAGGGCCGGATAAATGAACGCGAGGCCCATCCGGGCAAACTCGTGTCCGCGAGGTCCCCGAAACGCTTAGCGCAAATGTGCAGTTGGCTCATGTCCGATCCTTAGCCTGTGGAGCATGACTCTCACAAAGTCAACTCCAAAAATCCTTAGAATGGTACCAAAAAACTCTAAATCTGTGATGGTGCAGCATAAAATCGAAGTGCCAATGAAAATGTTAAAAAAAGAACCAAATATGATTTGCAAAATAAACTGAAATAGTTCATTTCACGCATTTTCATACTTTTCTAAAAATCCCTATAAAATCCCCAAATCTCTAAAAAATCTCTAAAAATGGTTAAAAGTTCCAATCTAGGGACAAAATCCCTAAAAGTGAAAGCACTGTGGCAGAGGCAGATCGCGAAACTTGCTAACGGATTGTTGTACTCTTGGTCTTTATGGCGAAACAATAACACGACAATAAATTTTCAAATGTTTTCTTCAAGTTACGGTAGCAGTCGTTTTGCCACATGTGACCAGGGCTCCCACTGCGGGCTTTTTCCGCCCAGATCTGATTTTAGTCGACCTGTGTGTACAGGTTTACTTATGAAAAATCGCGTTAAATCTGTGTTTTTGAAGTGATAAACTCATCAGCAACTTCAATGTATTCAATAACATAAAGATACCTTTACATTACAGTGTTTACATGCGCACGTCAGGTGAGGAAGTACGCATCACGGATGACGCAGAACGTGTTCAATCGGTTTCATATTCTCATATAAGATCATTGTCAGGGTTACATAGTACAGTTATGTTTTTAAGGGAAGGCAAGCGAGGCACTTGCCTCGGGCCCCTCTTTGCAACTGTAATGTGCAAAGTACCTTGCTTTCAATGGGGCCCAACAGCGACTGTAATGTATAAGTAGGCTACTTTGCTTTCAAAGGGGCCCCCAATGGCAGTTTTAATGTGTAAATACCTTGCTTTCAAAGGGGCCTAAAGTAACTGTAATGCATAATCACTTTTCTTTAAAAGGGCCCCCAACTTCACTGATTTCTGGTGCTTCATGTATCAATTTGGGGATCGAAGCTTTCTCTGGGGTGCTAAGTGGCGATGTGACTGAATTTTGGGTCCCCTGTGATAGCGTGCCCCCCCCAATTGGGGTGTATGGAGTGCGGCTGATACGGCTCTGTTCAAAAGAAAAGTGTCAGAGGTGTGAAAACGGCATTCTGCTTTTTAGGTACCGCGGAAGCCGATTGTCGGCTTTTTAGCGCGGTTTTTGCCACATCTCGCGAACCACTGTCAGCAAGATCGACAAATAAGACTTTGTAATAAAAGTTTACGAGCGATCGTCTTGATAAGACCCCAAAAAGGTATGTTTGCATTTGAAATTTTTGAGAAAAATGCAGTTTTTTTGTTTATTCCCAAGCAGCATTCGGCAATTTTCGGTTATTTTCAAAAAATCGGCTTCACGCTTACCTGTCAACATTTTCGAAACACTTTTTTGGCTTGGACTCCAGGGAAGGATCACAACTAATCACAAACATCGAAAAATTCTCTCATCCTTGCTTTGCGGGGAAAATGTTTGGGCGAAAAATACATTTTTTCAAAATTTGAAAAAATACGATGTTTCAGTTTTTACGCCAAAATTTTTGCCAAAAGCGTATTAAGAGTGTACCATTCGAAAGAAGGCAAAAAATTCTTAAAAAGTCAGTATTTTTGATAAAAGCTTTGTCAAATTTTTGTGAAATTTCTGTCAATATTTTAAATTGCCATGACTTTTTTCCTCTTTACTTTTACTCGAAAATTGGTAGTATATTATATAACGTTATTGTCAACTGTTCTGCGAGTGGAAGATTTTTTCCTTTTGTGGGATTGGTGGTATGGGCTTTCGAAGACGAAAAATGATAAAAACGCCCCAAAAAACTTTTCTCCCTGGACCCCCAAAAACATGTTGAGGCTTTTTGCCTACATTTTCAAAAAGTTTTAGATATGGTTGAATTTTGTATGCACAACGATATTCTGCCGTGTTTGTTCTCTCTCCACAGGTCGTTGAATAAAACCACTGTTTTTCAGCAAGATTGTTTTTTTCCCTGCCCGACATCACAAATACGCCTCTAAGAAAACAAAGGATGTGTCGTCAAAAAAACTTGCTTGCTATGTCTTGCGTGTTGACGTAGCTTCAGTAGTTCCCGAGGTATCGCAAAAATCGCAACGAAAAGCCAATGTATTCACTCCAGGGTCATTCAATTGTGGCACGACTTTTTTGCAAATTTGCCGACCGACTGTATTTGGTGAACGTGCATTCCCTCTGCACATCTTAAAATTGCCGCGACGTCCTAGGCAAGGTACAATAGGTGTCCTAGGCAAGGTCTGTCCAGCATCCCTCCCCCCGAAAAATACCCTTTTCCGTTGTACATATGGCGTAGGTAAGGACGATATTTGCATCATGCAAATTTTTAGATGAATACCGAGCTTATTTGAACACAAAGTTCATCAAAATATTATCTGCACAGGTTACAAGCGTTACTGCATTCATATAAAGAAAATTTCTAGCATAGGCCTCAAAACATTGTTGCAATCCCGTTGCTGCAATCTGGTATTGTAACAATCAACGAAGTTCTACATGCACAACAAACCTCTGACCTTCGCGGACATCACCAAGTTCGTTGTGGTCGGTAACAATTGGAAGCTGTTTGGTTAAATAAATTGAGGTGGTGCGTCCAATAATTAAAAATCGAAACTTAGCTGGTTAACTACAGTACTATTAACGCCAATAACGCTGATTGGCCAATAGCGACACATGGAACAGAATGGCTGATGAAACCCTGGATGCCTGCTTGAGTCTGTCGATTGCCAAAATTAATGCGGACATTGACTTAATAACCAAAACCAAGAAACAATAATTTGCTTTGTTATTTTCTTGGTGTATTGCGTACCATTTTTCTAGCAGAAAATCTCCATTTTGAGTCCCAAACAATGAAACAGAAAACTTCAAAGTGAAAAGTATCCTCAAATCCAACATTGCGTTAGGCGTACAGCAAATATTAGGTCTGCTGGAACAGCAAACCAGTCTCCCAATCGCAATGGAATTTCTCCCTTTGCGGCCGGCAAATTTTTCCTCAAACCGTAATGTGGCCCTTCATGCTCGCAGTCTTGGACCACCCTGATCTAAATGATCATATACCGGCCATTGACTCTATGCGTACCACAGTTTGTTGGAGGCCCCCTTGGATCTTGAGGCCCTAGGCTTAATCCTAGATAGCCTATAGGTAAATCCGGCACTGCTGACTTGCAAATCTTTATAGTTTTTCAGCGACTTACTATTTTAATTCATTGACTTACTATTTCAATTCATTACCTTTCAGGTTTTACGTTTTTACTTTTTTATTCTGTGGAACTGACGATGCTCATTTGAGCGAAATTAATATTCCTGTTTTAGAAACTGTGGCCAGATTTTTGTGGTAGACTTCTGTGAGCCTTCTGTGATTTTTGTGGAAGACTTCTGTGATTTTAATTAGATTTTCTTAATTGGTATCTTTACTGTTTGTGGGTTTTATTTTATTTTATTCTATTTATACTTCATGCACTTCGCAGAGCTGATGATGCCTACATCGTAGGCGAAATATATACTCTGTAAGAATTTAAAGTGTCTGATTCTTTGTTGAGAAAGGATTTCTTTCCATAGACAGTGATCTTTGCAAACACAACTACATACATGATGAAATCAATAAATTTCACTTCAAGCATCTTTACGGGATTTCATAATTTCAACAGTTTACATGCGTATGAACTGTATACTTGCAGAGAGGTGCTGTAAGTCTGCTAAGTTTTTTTTAAATAGTACAAAATTGATTTCCTAACTGATAACACTGGCAAAATCATAGGTGGTCACACTGATGGAAAACAACTGTGTTCCAAACAGGATTGCAGCCAACTTATTGTGGTTGTAGGTTTGTAAAACCACTATCACCTAAGCTCTTGCTAATAAAATTGAAGACAATACAATTATTCATAGCTGCAGACCTGTAAGTTGAAACTGACGTTTGTGTTGGATGTTCTTTAAAAGGACTAGGTTATGAAGAAGGATAACATGGATTGTACACTTGAAATAAGGTACTGACAACTTGTTAATGGATCCTTATGTTAATCTGTTTCTTTAAATAATAAGAATAAAATTTTCAAGTCTTGGAAAAGTTTTTCCTGGGGTCATTCCACATCTGGTAACCCAATGAGATAAACCCTACCCTTTCAGAATTAAATGAAATTTGGCATACACGTAGGTGTTGACCTTTAAACCACAAATTTGAAATTTTTCATTGATTGGATTTCAAGATCTTTTGGAAAATTTCATGAAAAAAGGGTGGTGACTTATTTCAAATAACCAAATCTTTTTAAATAGTTGTTCAATCTGGAAAAATAAGTTATCTTTGAAAAGGGGAGAAACCCAGGAATTCAAATCTGACATCATTTTTATGATTTGGGTAAATTTTGGGGTGATGACCTTTTGACCTTGGAATTGACCCCGTGGATCAAATTGTAAAATGCTGATGACCATTGGACATCGTACCCCTATGTTACCTATAATATATTCAAGTGAACTAATTGCAAAGCAAGTCTTCTTAACGCCATTATTTCACCATGTGCAACTTCAATGCCAGGATTAGGGTTATAGTTAGTGTTTAGTACATCACAGAAAGTCAAATTAACACGTGGCAAAAATGTATTCCTGTGGTGAACTGACAATGTTAAAAGCTTATGTATCCAATTGAATGTGTGTAACCTACACTATATTTATTAAATATTAAATGTGTTTATTAAGGTATGTAAGGTTGTTAACACGTCTGTGTCAGTGAGTGAGTTCAGTTTTTATGCAGATGTCAATCCTGTCTCCAGAAAAAACATATCAGTAAGCAGAACAATTCACTGGTAAGAGTGGAAGATATCACATTGTTGGCATTGCGAAGTAAAATTGAAGTGCATCATATCAAAATGATGTTTCCATCATGAGCAAGAAATGCCTTATAATGAAAATCATGGCCAATGAAAACAATATCAACGACATACTTCAAACGTTTCGAGAACTCCTATTATCATCAATTGGCAATGCACTTATGATAACAGGTTACAGGAGTTATTGAAACGTTTGCAATATGTTGTTGAGCAAGAATTGCTTCAGAAGTTTTGGTTGCAACAAAGAAAATGTAGTGATCCATTTAATATTCATCCAAACAAGCAAAGGACAAAATCACTGTGGGTCCTGAGTCCTAGCAGCTATGAGAAACTAAAAAATTGGGTGCAAATGTAATTCCTAGTGAAAAACACTGCACCACATGCGCAATTACACTGAATAAGGAAGTATCTCTATACATAATGGCAATAATTGTGTTGTTAGCATTTTTCTTGAATTCATTGTATTCTACAGAATGACCATGCACAGTACACCTGGGCAATGCACTACCTGCACACAACATCCAGCCCTGGCCTACCCTGTCCAATCTGATGTGGAAAATAATTTTAATATTCAGCAGGGATGTGCATTATGGAACATTTAGAGTTTCTGGAATATTCCAGAATTTTTTTTTCGAATCCAGAATATGAAATCCTATTCCGGAATAAAATTTCCTGTGCTATGATGATAACTGAGTTCCAAATAGCAATGGCAGCACACAAGCCGACCTCTGTTTTTTTAAAACAAATTTTTAAACAACAAAAAATTGATAATTAACTAGGGGATTGATCAATTATGTTGTTGTTTTTAGGTCATAACTTTTGAACCAGAAATGGTAGAAAGCCAATCAAGGGCTTACAAGCCTTGGATTATAGGCTAGTATCCAATAAAAACTTGAGTCAAAAAATTCCCTCTTGTGGTTGGCACCCAGAGCCAAGTAACCTTCACCAAAATGGCCTAAAACCTACTCCACATATGACGTAACACACATAAAAAGCAAAATGAAAAACTTCCCAATTTTTAAAAAATGTGAACGAGAAGACTTGCCATATCTTTTGAGCATTTGAACAGCTCTCTAGCACAATCGACAGATGACTTATGGTGGTGTAAAGTGACGGCAAAAGAGTGGCTCACGTGGGTTTTAAAGGTAAAGCTAACCCAGTGCCGAAGTGTTAATCAAGTTCATAAATGTTGATCAGTGTAGCCTACTATTTCTCATTGTTTTCAGCAAGCACAAAAATCTGAGTGGGGCAGCTACAGAAGTGTCCATAAGTTTGCAAAAAGCTATTCAACTTATTTATCTGTGATATTTAAAAAATTCAATGAATTTTATTCAAGCACAAAACTGTACATATTCTCAAGATATCTGTTTTTAATTTTGAAGATGTTGTTAGATGACGTTTTATACTTCATAAGAGTTTGCATCTTCACTGCTTTTTTAAAAAAAATAAGTGTTTTTTCAATGAATAAGGTTCATAAATTTTGTTGACAATTTATTATTGAATTACTCCTTAATTGTGTGCCCTGATTTTTTAAAATATTTTTTGATCATTTTTATGCTCAAGGCAAACCTTTTCATTTTTTAAATATTTACTTTTCATTATGCTTTCATTGTACAATATTTCAAATTTCGTTTAATTTTATTCTAACTATTAAAATTTTTTTTAAATTTTGGCACAAATTATTTAAGAAATACTAATTAATTCATGCAAAAATGGTGAATTAATTTCATGGACAAACATTTAAAGAATTTATTGGCATTTATGAATAAAATATTATTATTCTTTCACTTTAAAATATATATTTCTGTCACCTTCTCAGTAACATAAAATTTACCAAGAGCAAAGCCTGGATAAGATTAACAAATAAACAAGACACAACACTAAGAAGCAGTTACATTAAATGAACCTTTAAAATTGTCTAGGAAAATAGCAATAAGTGTCTTCTTACTTGGCATAAAAAGTTGGTTAATAAATATTGTTGAAATTAGTGTTTAAATGACCCTATCTGATTTTCACCTTCAAAAGACTAAAAAAACATAACAAGTGAAATTGCTAACCTCTGTGAAATATGTGACCAAGTCAAGTCAAGTTATGTTTGCGCTGCAGTACACAGCAATAGAACACATTTCAATCAACATAGCTTAAAACAAACAGCACAGGTTGGGTGAAAGACGGCCAAAGCAGTCACTTAATCAAGCCCAGCCTACATTTGATGACTCTCAATTCAACAGCACAGGTGAAGCACAAAACATGAGTTCAAAACGAAATAAAAATAAAACACATAAAGCCAAAACTGTGCTCAGTTTAAGGTCAACGCTGACAAACATCTTACAAATCACATAACGTATGTATCACAAAAAGTTAATACCCAGCAAGCAGTCGCGACTTTACTTGATAAGAAAGCATATGTGATGGTAACATTTTAGTATTATTATAAATGCAACCCCATGCAACAGGACCAACATATTGCAGCATTTTTTACCATAATCAGTTCTAACACGTTTATGATGATAATTTCTTGAAACTTGTTGTCTTGTGGCATGATCCTGTATGCAGTGTAGTTTTGAAAAAAAGTTATTAAAAGAAGAGGGTAGGATATCAGCATTATACTTTTACATAAACTTATCCAAATAAGTTGGTACAAATCAGAAACTTTGAGAATTTTAAGTAATTTAAAAATATAGTCTGCACTTGATGTTCTCTTGTTTCGTAGCACTTGCACTGGCCGGATAACAGTTTTATACACTCGTCCCCAATCAATTATGCAGTATTGCAAATGTGAATGGAAGAGTAAAATAGATCAAACGCAAAATTTTCATATCAGCAAAATGTCTTAATTTTACACACTATGCCACAAGCTTGAGAAAGTTTCCCACAGAGACTACTGATTTACAGTTTCCACGAAAGTTTATTATCAATTATTACACCAAGATACTTAATGCTGTCAGATTGTGACCACTTCTTGTATGTCAGTTGCTTTGCAGTGTAAAGGTTAAAAGTGGCCATTAATTTTTTTACCTAAGCCCTAAACCTAACCACTAACCGTCAACACTAACCATTAATGGTAATCCAAAACCGTAAATCTAAACCTGTGTCTACTTTTCGAAAGTTTTTAAGAATGTGCAGCAATAGCCATTCCAAAACTTTCAACATACAGAGAACATTAATTGTATTGTGGACTATAAAAAAAGCAATACAACCTACGTATGACTCAAACCAGCAATCCCTTGCACAGCAGCATTAGTCACTTCCCATTTGATCACGCTGACAAAGGTGTGGATGTATCCAATTCAGTTTTATTATATCTGTCACAGTTAACTGGATATGTGATATAGTGTTTTATTCTTTCCAAGGTGAAAACCAGATACAGTTGTTTAGATACTACCTTGAAAACATTTGGTCTCTACAAGGAGATTGCAGAAATTGAAATGTTTGTGTGAATACTTATATAACAGGGGTGGCCATTCTGGCAATCAGTAAGAGACCAACAGCCACATTTCTTACTGTGTTACCACAACGCAATTGGAGTTTGGGGTGGAGTTGAGAAAACAAGCCTTCAACGGTTGAATGTATTGCACAACAAAATAATAAGAGCTATGACTTATAGCTCTATTAGATCCAAGTTAGACCCATTATACAAGAATCTTAACCTCCTTGAAGTGGATGACATATATAATCTGGATATAGGTAAGATCAGGTTTTTTTAAAAGTGTTTTAGGGATCCGAATTTAGAATTGAAAATCAGGTCTCTAGAACCAGAGAAAATTACCATCGGGTCCCTACAGGTCCAAAACATTTTCTGGAAGATGATGCATAAAATTCACTCGGGCAAAACACCTGACCATTTTAAGCAACTCTTTACTCCCTTGAATCTAATATATTCCTATGCAAATTGTAGTGCTAAGCGAGGAGTGTTCTTCTCGCAAGCAGCATCAAGTAAATAAGGACAAAAAACCTTTAAATCATCTTGGCCCCAAAATCTGGGACTGTATTGATCACTCCTTATATGAGCTTTCCTCATTTACATTCAAAAAAACATTACAGAGATATCCTACACACTGCTTATTAAGTTTGGGTAAATGGTGTTGATGCTTCACACTGCACATTTGCCTTCAGTCCTTCTCTCTTTACAGCAAACTTTTTTTTTTTTCTTGTACATATTCCTGTGACTTTTATACTTGAAATTTTTTTTCTTTCTTTGTGTGGTTGTGTGATTTGNTTTTTTTTGTGTTGCTGGTGTTCTTTTTGTTTTGCAGGAGGAGCATGTTAGACTCAGTGGNTCACTTCTGGTCGCATATGAAGTTCTAACACAGAACTTCCAGAATACCCGAGCTCCTAGCCTCTACATTCCAACAATATGCTGGTTGCACAGGATGACTCTTCCTCATTCTATAACTGCTGCAAACATTTGTACAGCTTGCCAGAACCAAAAGGGTTATGACAACCCAGGCAGAGTTTCATTTTAGCTGGTTTTATACTTTCTCCGCCATGCCCAGATCCTTGTGGATCTGAGCACCTGATCCACTGATAAAGACTGGTTGCGACCCAGCACTCCCTGCACAACCGTGTTGATAACCTGGCAGCTCTTTCTCACATAAGACTTCCATCTCAACTTGGCTTGCTATAGACCTTATCCACCAGTCAAGGAGCACCCATACTTTGGGAGCCACTGGGCTAGATCAACTAGCCGACACTTGTGTTAAGCTGCGGCGACAAGTATTATTAACTTCACTCCAGAGCCGTGGTGAGAATCAATTGTGGCTTCGTTTCCGCAAATACACAACCACTTTCACATTTTGTGTAGAGAAATATAGGCAAGTTTGTAACTTTTGCATTTCAGAAGCGTTTAATGAAACAAAAATCAAACATTTTTTTAACACATAGAGGTATTCTAGCCTTTATGTTATCAGCTGCGTACGCCAATCAGTCGCTCAAAAAGTGGATAAGATCCACGATTTTTATGCACATAAGTTTTGTAGACCAACTTCAGGAGTCCGTGTCTTAAAGCAAAGTTGCTACTTGGCTTCGATTGAATTTGTGTTGGTGTACATCAGAAGCGCGTTAAAATAGAAAACGCAATTATAATGACGGTCATAATGACTTCTTGCTCAACTGCAATATAGGCTGCAAAAACCATACTGTAAATCTTGCTCTTAAACCATCAAGATTTCCACCATCGGTCTTGCATGAACATTCTATAAGCAAATGGTGGCTTTCATCCAAAATAGAAGCGTGGAAATTTACTAAAAACAAACTTGAAAAACTTGTCAATTCAATGAAGATTGACTTTTGTTTGCCGGCTTAAATCTGAACATAATTATTCAGAATAAAAGCGCCAGAAAAATGAACCTTTTGTGGAAGATGCTTATATATTTAAATGTTGAGACTTCATTGTTATTTGCCCCCCCCCTATCAAAATTTCTGGCTACGTGCCTAGCCTTTGCTCAGCTAGATTAATTGTGAATATCACACACCAACATGGCAATGACAAAACTTTGCAAACCATTATTATTATGCATGTTTTTTAGTGAGACTTCTGGTAATTACATAAGGGCCGCATGAAACCAGGTGCAGCTCGCAAGCCATGGGTTGGCTACCCCTTTTATAAAAAATGTGATTACTTTTCATCAAAGGCAAAGATACTCTGAAACAGTCTTCTTGGACTGTGATAAAATAATATTAAAAAAAATCTCATCCGTGCATTTGTCACAAATTTCCCTAGCATTATACATAATAACAACAGACCAACAGTGAAAGTTGCCAGTATTGTCAATAAAAGCAAGTTGACTAAGCCTAGTCCCTAAGGGAACTGATGGTTTGTGCATACTTTGTATGAATTAAATTGTGCCAATAATTAATAGATACAAACACCACCTCTAAATTGTTTCTCATATGGAATCATAGGTATGGAGGGGCAAATTTATGAAAGGCCTTGGCTACAGAACTGCCCATGTATCTTTAAATTTGAAACCTTATTTGAACATCTCCTGTAATGACAGTAATGCATGACAAAAATGCAGTAGGCTTGGTAAAAACATAGTAGCAAACGTAAAAGGTGACCCTAAAATCTAACCCTAATGCTAACCCCAAAACCAAAAGTTTTGAAAAAAGTAAAGAAAAAGTCCCACAAATTCAAACGTGCAAGTTTAGAGATAGCTTAGGTTATGGCTACAGTCAGGGTTAGGCTTACCTTTTGCATTTACTATGTTTCTACCGAGGCTACTGCATTCTCATCATGTGTTACTACTGTCACCTACTTACAGAAGGTGGTCGAATAAGGTGTCAAATTTAAAGATCCACAGGCGGTTCTGTAGCCACTGCCATTTTTTTACTGAAGTACTACTAGGCCTACTGTACTTAAACACTACTGTATATTTTTACTAATTTTTTTTTTTACTGTCCATCTCCATGTAAAGAAACATAGTAAAAAGTTAACTTCTAGCCATTTTCTGAGTAAAGAGACAAATATCACATACAGTAAACTTTAACTAATGTCTGAATTATCGACCTTAGCACCTAAACCAGAGGTGGTTTCTTTGTACCTTCAGCATACAGTACACCTAGGCTGCACTGTCGCAGTTTCAAAGTTCAATGGCGCAATGCTATTCATTTTGCTATGAGCAAAATAATGGCTACCTATCCATGCTGATCAGGTGTAACAGAAGCAAGCCAATACATGAGTGAACAACCCGCTTGACACGACTTGCCACGGAATGTTCAAGAAATTAATACTTCCACCACACAAGTGACACGACACATGTAATATTAATATTCAATTTCTTCGAGTGATTAGTTAGCCTCTACAAAGACAGTTGAATTAATCAGCAATTTTTTTGAAAGGATATTCATTTCACGTAAATCTAGGCATCCTCAGTCCTGAAATATTATTGAAATAAAATCACATGCATCTGAAATATTCCGTATCATACATGCACTGTACACTAACTTCAGTCTCGAGTCATCCTGGTCCAAAGGCTGCCCGTTACGGTCTTGTTGGCATGGTGATTACCGCCATTTTATGACGTCACATTACCAAATTTTATAAAAAAATAAGTTTCCATGTGAAAAAACGATCCTTCATAGATTTTGAAACTCTCATCGAACATTAAAAATAGATATTTGTGTGATGTATGCTTTCAACATTTTTCCTACAAAATAACATGGATTTTTTTATCATTCTCGCGGATGAATATCTGTAGTCTCGTCGGGCAACAGTTGCCTCGAAACAGAAACGCCATAGTCACGGTATCCTTGGAGACTGTATCAAGGTAACGTGGTTTTTCTATTTTTTGTATTACTATTAATGATTTGAATTTGTTGTTACAGATAGTATGTATTGAGTGCAATTGTCAATGTCACTTTCACATTCGTGTTTGAACTTTATGTTTGTTACGATCGCTCTATTCGTTTTTTCTGCAAACTTTCATATTAGCCTAAAGGCTGCAGAAACGAATGAACAACATGGCGGAAAGAATCGAAAGCAGTAAAGCCTTCACACCTGTATCACCGCTTGTGATCTTGAATGAATAAACAAGCCTGCATATTCTCATGTTGACTGCATAAATCGCATTTCACTTGACTGATTCAGGCTATAAAATAAACCCTGAACTCGTTGCCACTGGTATGCATCAGGCGTGCTTTCTCAAGTCTCAGCTACTGAACTAGCTAAGTAGCTTATGCACTGAACATGCCTCGCATTGTCTCTGCTGGTCAACTCTTATTTGTTTTAGCTTGACAGCAACTGCAGGGTTGGTGAATGTTTGTATCAAACCAAAGTTGATGCTACCACTATTTACATAGTATTTTTGCTGAACTTTTGGTTTATTCCATACCCTTTAGCTTTAGCTCATAATGTTATGAAAAACTCAATTCCAAACCATTTGACCTTAGTTTATTTTTATTGTCTTAAAATTTACATTCTGACAACATTGATATTGCTATGTAAAAAAACACTATTACTATGTAAAAATATGTGCAGTTTATAAAAGTTGATGTGAATTAATAATAATGTAAGTCATGTCGATTAACCATTTGGTAATGGATAACCATACCCTAATAAATGTGGTACTGGTAGTCATAATAGCTCACTGTCTACCAAAAATAATTTTTTCACAGCCAAGAATCAGACACTGTAATCTTATCAGAGTATAAATATAAATCGTAGTAGGTTGATATCATCAGCTCTTATTCAAATAGAATGTAGTTATAATAGTCTATGGAGTCAACCTAAGCATAAGTTACTAAAACAAAACCTCTGGAGCTGATTTATCAAGACAAATAAAAAACCTAAATCTTTTAGTCCTGGTGGCATAAGACCTGTAATTAAAAGCTATAGGTTTTCTGCAAGCTATGATTCGGACTTGGACATTTCCATGTTAGATGTTCTAATAATTAACTAAGGTGATGCAGTCAAATCTATCAGCAAATTTTTTGAAAGGAAATTGATTTCATGTACCTTTACGCAATTGATTTCATGTACCTTTACTTTATCCTCAATCCTGAAGTCTGTAAGCAGTTGTTTATGGATGAAATGCTGAAAGCTAAAGCAACGCTGAGAAAGCAAGCAGGCTCAAGACTGAAATGAATAAATCAAAACACAAACTGTGGAACTAGAAACTGGAAAATACATTGTCCTCAAATAATTGCTTTCACTAAATTGAAAAACTGTATGATGGTATAAGACCTAGGGCACAAGTACTTTTGGAAAACTGAAAGACATTGATTGTGGTATCTTCCTTTATGAGGGTCTGAAGCAGGGGTTGGGAACCTTTTTGGCTAAGGGAGCCATGAAACCTACATATTTTAATTGTATTTCCGTGAGAGCCATATAATACTTTTCAACAATAAATGCAACTAACTCACTAACTAACATGTGCATTTTTAAGTGAAATCAACAATTTTAAACAATGGTAAATCTCTGAATTTTCTCTTAATAACATGCTTCTTACTGTTAATGCAACTTCTGGTGCTGCATGCTGTTGCTGATGGCTTTGTAGGAAAATTACAGAAAAAGTTTCATCTGCAACAATCGTGTTAAGAAAATATCAAGCGAGCCAGATGCAGTCATCAAAAGAGTCACATTTGGCTCGCGAGCCATAGGTTCCCGACCCCAGGTCTGAAGTCAGTGTTTCCCAACCTTTTCAGGGTTGAGGCACCCTATGGATGAGAAATATAATTTGGGCACCCAGTGATGAACCCATAGCAATTTGCTGTAAGGTTTGATGACATTTTGAAAGTGTATTAATAATGATATGTTAAAAAACAGTTTTATTCACGGCACCCCTGAGTATTGTAAGTGGCACCCTAGATTGCCACGGCACCCTGGTTGGGAATCACTGGTCTAAAGCAGATGTCCAGCCTGTAGGCTGCATGTGGCCCAGTCAAAGGTTTTGTGTAGCCCAGTTTAGGTTTTCTGATGTAGTATAAATAGCCTACATACTGACAACCTATCCCTACTTTGGAAATTTTAAATTTGATATTTCTGATGCAGGTGGACCTTAGTGCCACTTTGTTACTTCTGTACTGCATGCTGGGAGATTTCCACTGACACTTTGATGCAAAACTTTTTACTAGTTTTCTGATTTCTACCCTTGTTCCACTGGCACTAAACTTGCCTGTGAAATCACACATGTGGAGTGGTTAAAGCCAAAGGTGCCAAACAGGCATTGCCATTGCAGTTAGGATTCCGACGCTTTCTGTACATTAGTTTCAACTAAATTTAGTTTGCCAAGATCAAAGTAAGTCATTCAATATGTGGCCCTCATTAGTATGTCATTCAATGTGGGGCCCTGGTTAAGATTGTGACATTTTTGGCTGAGCAAGCAATTTCAGTTGGACATAGCTGGTCTAAAGTATAACAGTTGCTTTGTTTTATACATCCTGTTGGCATCTCACACTAGCTCATAGGTGTGGATGTAAGAATTACCAAAAAAACAGAAGTCAAACAGTTTACAAAGGTCTTCCCCAGAAAAATTTAATTTATATGTAAAAATTGTTTTCATGTTTTCTCAGTGCATGACTGCAATGACAACAAGAATTAAAATTCTTAAACATTTATAGTTACAGCATTCCAGATCAAGGTGCGCATATGTGTCTGTCGTGCGCATCGCTTATTTGCGTTCCTTGTTTAGCATGTACAAATAGTGCTGTGCACCTGGCCCGCAAAGATATTTCATCAGGCTACAAAGATATTTTGTCAATAATGAAAAAATAATAATTTACAAAAAGTTTATGATTAGGTAGAATGCAACATATTCCTGAAAAAATCACATGTAAGATGTCCGGCCCTCAAACTGTTGTATAATAGCTTATGTGGCCCCCAGACAAAAATGTTTGGAGACCCCCGACCTAAATCAAAATTTGTTGCACATGGATCTAGACCAGTGGTTCTCAACCTTTTTGCTGAAAAGAGCCAAATCCAGACTTACAACTTTGTTAGAGATCCACACTAAATAAATTTTAAGGCAAGTCAATTGACATGTTTTATAGTGGAACCAAGTTTGTTGCACAGAATATTAGAAATTTTATTGAAAGAGTGCTGAGGGCCACACAAAGGTGCTTGGGAGCAACATGCAACTCTATGAACACTGGTTGAGAACCACTGATCTAGACCAAACATAATCTTTTGTACCAAAATTTGAAATTTACTTGTTCAATTTTTTACTGTTGTTTTGTATAAGTAAGCATATTGGGCTGTACAGTTTTATGGAAAAATGTCACAAATCTTTTGCTGTCCTTCAAGAGTCAGCTTGATTTTTCACTGAGTATGTGGTGTTGACTTTGATTGGTTCGAAAATCCTGCCATGCTAAGAATTATGTTTATTTAAGATTTATGGTCCATGTTGCATGGTTTAATGCAGTGGTCTCCAAACTTTTTTTGTCTGAGGGCCACACAAGCTATTATACAGCAGTTCAAGGATGGAAAATCTTATGTAATGTAATAGTTTCGGGATATGTTACATTCTACCAAATCAGGAAATGTTTTGTGAATGCATTTTTTTCTTTATTGACTGAATGTCTTTGCTGCCAGGTGAAATGGCTTTGTGGGCCTGATTTGGTCCATGGGCCATAGTTTGGAGACCCCTGGTTTAATGGTGGTATACAAGAAATAAAAAATGTACATGCTGAGCAGCACAAGAGTGTATACATATAAGCTGTACTACTGCCAAAGAGAATAAATAATACTAAAAACTCATGGATTACATCGTTTCTTTTTCATGATTTTGTAGGGCTTGCAATCAGGAGTGGCATACAGTCAAATGTGGCTTGCAGTTTTTACTGACGCTTTATTTAAGCTCTGTCTGCCCTTTATTAAATAAACTCCCTCTTGCCTTCTCTCTGCATGTGTGGCACAATAGGTCAACAAGTTTAAATGAATTACTAGGTCACTGGGCCTGTATGTGTGCATGGCCAACATAAACCTGTGCTGTTTCATGTTGTGTGCTGTTTGAGATATTGCTGTAGGAAATTTATCATAAAAGCTAAGTAGGCTACCATATGTTCAAGTACAGCTTACAACCAAGGGTGGTTTACAAGTGGTTAAATACAATATCAGCTGGCACCCAAGCACATGTGCTTGTTGTAAAGAGTGAAGCATCTGCAACATGGATAAAATGGCAAATAATGCACCTGGCTTATTTGGATCTTTAGAAGCTGAGGAGCTAGTTAGCAATTATAATCTCTGTAAATGAGAAGTCCACCAATTCTGAAACGCAGCAGAATAGGCAGCATTTGTTTTTTGAATGTAATACAAAATTGTCTAAGTTTTAATTGGAAAAATTGAGGTAAGCAATATGAATTGATGCTGATTGTGTGAACTAATTTTTCATATACAGATCAAACAATTCATCAGTTGAAAAAGAAATTAATGCAGAATTTTGTTCAACTGTTAATACCAGTTTTTTAACAAATTAAATGCAAATAGCTATTATGGCTAGGTGTTTCCAACATGCCAGGCACTCAGTTTCAAGGCATAATTGTGTTATTGAAGATAAGGTAGTAACTTAATTGCATTTGCAGTGGATATGTTTAAAACTATGAATGTGAGATGTTCAACAAGTTTCCAAGAAGCTGATAATTACACCTTTTCAATGCTTGTGCTTCAGTTATCTGTTAGAGTATTAGAGCATTGGAGTTATTCCTTCCATGAAATGGCTGCATGACAGTATTTAAAGTTTGTAATAAACACATAGAAAATGTCATAGTTTGCTGCAATTGTTGTAACTTCATAAATAGACCCCTTCAATAATGTTGTGTGTAGTGCTTTTAACAGCAATGGATGGATTGGTGCAAATTTTACCACAGTTATTTTTCAAACATTTAAAAAAAAAACAATTCGTCAAATTTACCGCTGCTGTTAAAGTTACAATCAATGTAAACAGAATAAGTGCATTTGGAAAATATGGGCTTGCAAGTGGTTCCCAACCTGGGGTACATGTACCTCTAGGGGTATATTTGCCTATCTGAAGGGGTACAGGGTCAGATATATGTTGGGAACCCATGGGCTTGCAGTTTCTTATTTGTTTGGAAAGCTGATTATGCACTTATTTTCCATCACAAAAGCTTTATCATTGTTTTTGTCAACAGTTTTCCTTTCAAAAGTTCTGGACTTATTTTAAATCAAACAGTATTGTTTGTTTATCAGCTGATACAATATATGGAATTGTTAGCTAACTATGATATTCCCACAAAAGTACAATTGTAAATATGTATTTTTGCGAATGCTGTCATTGTTAAGCAATTTATGCAATAAAGGTGACAAAGAACTGTTGCTAAAATTCCAGTTCAATTGATTTTGTGCGGCAAATAGTACAAACGGTAGTATTCTGATAAAACTTTTGAAAAATACACAAATGTTCATAACATTACTTGCACCAGTTTTTCAGTGCTGTTTTAATGATGTCACATTTTGAAGTCAAAAGTCGCAAAAAAGTTTTTGCAGCTAGTGTAGAGTGTGTGGAAGAATGTTAAACAACAAAATGTTTATGAATTATTCTTGAGTTACTACAACACTTTCCATTGAAGTCTGTTGAACAGAAAAAATGTTTATGAAGATATTTTTGAGTTACAACAATTTCCATTTAAGTCTGTAGTAATGCGGTGAAGAAAAGCAGACTTGGGTTTTGTTTTCTTCATTGATAAGTTGTGCATTCTTTGAAGGAAATCAATCTTCGTGTGTTCAGCACAAGCTTACTACTAGCCTCTGTTTGATAGGCACAAGTCCACAGTCAATTTGGGCCTATCATGTACTGTCATGTTTTTTATCAAAATGTCTTAAAAATTTTCTACGAAAATTAACCTTGAACCACAACAGTAACTTATTATGTTGTCTTCAAACCCCTTTTACATGGTGTTATTTGTTGTGACATAATCCATGTTGTTGACGTGTGTTCACAATAAATTTGATAATACCTCAAGGAACAATATTGCTGTACTTTCCATAAAGTTTCATTGCACTTCTCTTCAAACACCACATTCGGATTTCATCCAGCTGATCCCTTCTCAAAAAGAGCCGAATAATTTAAAGTCAGGTTCTTAGGGAACGAAGAAGTAAAACCAAGACGTATGCGAAAAAGAAGGTTTACTAACATTATTATGCTCAGGAAAATATTTTTGAGAATAGCTGAGATCAAGCCAGTTCTTTCAAAGCCTCACGTAATTTCGGTCTTATTTGTAGCTTGAAGAGTGAAACTTTGTTTTTTAATGTGAAACACCTAATTTTTAAAGTAAACACCCCAACACCACTAAAGTAAACACGGCAACACTACTAAAATTCTATCATTTGGTGACATTACAAATGTATAAAATGTTCTGTAACCCAGCGGTTCTTTGTAACTCGGAGTCTATGACCTACGTATGTTCTGCACTGCTTTGAAAAAATACATAACACTTGGTATAATGTTTAACAAGGTAATTAAATTTAAAAGCTTGTGCCACTTTTATCTCAACCTTGAAACACATGTGATTTTAGCAAAAAAACACAAAGTTCATTTAGGGTTAAGCTTTGTACCTTTGTCTTCTAAGCTTTTCGCTGTTACTTTGCCCCTTTTTTGCTGATGTTTCTTTGCTTAAGTTGTTTAACTCCATGGCATGTGATTCAGCGTGCAAAGTGTTCTATTCGAACAAATTCGTGTGTCCTGTAATGGCGTACTACGGACCTTCTGAAAAAGTCTGTCGGGAAATCGGTATTGATTTTGCGGACCACAAATTGCCCATCACTGAGCAGATTAAAGCTTTCGCGCTGATAAAGTTACCAGCCACTTAACGACTTGTTTGACATTGACGACGACGTAGGCATCAAGATACAGTATGTTCAAAAGAAAATCGATCTTAGCGGCCAAAACCACCGCACGCAATGTCATCTTACCAATTTTGACTAACATGTGTAACAGTTTAATACACTGCTGCCACGGTTCTATACGACCCCGCTCAGATTATAACCTGATTCCAATGCTGTTTTTCACAGATCGATAAGAAAGATAAGAAAACACCGGAACAACATTGAGGCACTCCCTCTGGCCGTTTCAGAACAATGGCGACATCCCTAATAGCAGCCAGCATATAAAAAATTGCTTGCAAAAATAAGATATTCGATTGAAAAATAACTTTGCTAGCGTTTAGTAATTGGAATTTCGTGAGATTTTACCCGAATGCGGGGATTCATCGAGGCAGATCGTGTTTTAATATTTTATGTTTTGGGTGGATGTCCCATTCTTGAGAATTTAAGCAACACCAGGGTATTTGAAACGATTTAAATAAAATTTGTTTTTCTGAAATTTTTGTTTAATGGCAGATATAATTTCGTAGACATAAAGATATGCTACAGATATTGTTGACAATAACAAATTTGCAGTACTAAATAGTAACAGTGATGTTGATTTTTCGTCAATTTTGACAATTTCAAATATGCCCGAAAGGGCAGTCGATATACTGTAATCATAGACAGCAACCCCATAAAAAGGGCAATCACTATTTAAAAGATATCTTGTGCAGATTTTTAACGATCAGTAACAGACCTGTAAGGCGTCTCTTTCACCGATAGCAAAGAATGTATCAGAGCCGAGCCGAGAAGGGAATCTAATAGTAGTTGAGAGCTGAGTGAACAAACCCATTTTCCAAGTTAAAAAAAAAAACTATTCGACAAGAACGCGTTTGAAAGATATGTCCAAGAGATGCTGTCGGGCGAGGTCCACTCTGTACAGATCGACGCCATCCCAAATCAGTTCATCTACGGCATCTGATGTGTTCGTAGCAGAGCTTGTCGCTCTAAAATCTCTTCATCGGCCTGCCCGATGACACTCGTTTTCTTAATGAATAAAATGACATAGTATGTCCATAAATTGTGTGTAGGACCTCCGAGAAAAATTTTTCCGGGGGGAACGAAGACTGATACCGCCCCCTCCCTAGCTTCTCGGGCCCTCGACGAAACTTGTATAACTTGTTTGTACAGTAATCAGAATTAGCTGTCATGCTAAGATCTGCAGATAGATTTACTAGCTTACGCCAGTAATTTTGGGCTTTGTCACAGAAAGACTGAGAGTGCTTGCTTTCATCTTTCTGGACCCCAGTACCTACCGGGCCCAGGTGCGATCTACCTCTTGCACCCTCTCTCTCTTAGGCCCTGGTTGGGAGTACCTGAAGAAGGCCTGGAAAAGGGGGATGGACAGCACACTGTTTCGTGTAGCGTTCGTAATGCTTACGAAAATTCTAAGGGTTGATAGTTCGATGAACTGCTGGCTGTGGATCTGTGGTTTCAAATCTTTTTTTTTTTGCTCATTGAGGTTCCAAGCGCTTCCAATCTCGGTTTGTGGTTCCCCTGATAGATATCTTACTTTGGCATTATACAAAGTGTATTTGAAGAAGTTAAAAGCTGTTCTTAGATCGAAAGCTTGGATTTTCTACCTTTTGTTGTGTGTAACTGCCTTAACTTTTTAAAGTAATTCTTGATAATTATATCACACACACACGTTTCAGTGGTGATGCATCAGCAGTCATGTTTTATCACCGATTCTTTTGATTGATACCATTCAACACGTTAGTTGGTAACGCACACTGTTATGGCTAGTGCAAAATAGCTGCGTGGTCAGCACAACGTTTACCATTGTTACTGACTAGTCAGGTCATTAGCAAGAGCTGCATACCCAGAGCAGCAGCGCACGCTGCATCTCAGCTGGTGACGAGGAGACGCTGTCAGAATTATAGCGCTTTCAGAACCTTTTTTTGTTGGTAGAGTAAGTCCGTCTACATTTGTTTTGTAGCGAATTGTCGTTTGATTGCGTTTAGTGAGCTTGGAAATTTGCAAGTTGGAAGGGTTATGCTTAACGTTCGCAAAAAATCTTGGTATTGATGTGAATACCTAAATATTTGTTGTATTTTTCAATTTCGTGTAGTGCAACTTAAAATTCATTTTTGTATCGGATATGTCTGTAGTAATTTGACCTTGGCTTATAGGCGATGTAATAATTTTGAGCTCAAAAGTGCCTTGTTTAATATAGCAGCAAGAAAAACAATGGTGAGACCTGCTTTTTTGTTATTGACGCTGTTAAACCAGTTACAGTGTTGTGCTGCATGACTTTAAGGTGTTTTTTTATGTGATATTGATGAACGAACCTATAGCTTCTGTTGGTTTCGGCCAACTGCTACCAATGCGTCCAGCGGCTGCATATTTTTTACTTGTTATGAATTTTGAAGCGGTTTCGTGCAGCGGTGACTGTGGACAATGCTTGTACGTTAATTTCTGTTTTTATGTAATTGCACTTTCATCCCGGCTTGCTAGACACGGGATCGTTTTCCACACCCGTGCGCGGAATCCGGAACAAGTGTAGAAAAAGAACTTTTACAAATCTTTTTGTAACAGTACACCGTACTGCTTTAATCAAGTTCACTTTTGCAAAAAGCATAATTGGGCATTGACTTTTTGGAACGTTACTGAGCAAACGTTGAGTAACTTTTGTGCATCATCAATTTTAATTACGTTACGAGCTATACATGCCTTTCGCACAGAAAGTTTCGTCTTCATTACCAACAAGAGTGGTAGCAACGGACATATTTAGATACTTCGGATAATTGTAGAGCATTAATTAGAATCGCAGTAATTGATGTCAATTTCCTCGTGAAGTTCGTTTCGAATTTCAATTATCGAAGAGACATCCGCCCCTTCGATGCTTTTCATTTCATTTTTTCATAGAGCAATTAGGCACTATGTGTTTTGGAGTGACAGCTGGTAATGGTTTCTTCTGTTGCTGGTGATATTTCCGCGCGTCGTATTTTAGTTCAGTCGGATGGTTTCGCCGCCACATCTTAATTCGATTATCGTTCGCCCCATCATAACCTCAGCACAAAAGCTGGGGTTGTCGTTTCAGCTGCGCCTGAAACATGCGCTTCCCGTTAGCACATTGCCTTGTTTAATTGGCTCCTTATTCGTAGTTATACCCGGTCAACAATATGTTACGGTTGTTCAATTTCATTTAGATAACCTTGTCAATCACGTTTCAGTAGTGATCACCCCTAGTGTGGTATAGAAATGAGTTATGTCACATATCCCGGGCTCTTCCTGTTGCTTTGACGTGTGTTTGTTTCTCGTTATGGCTATCAGCGTAATGACAACCGTGTTTTTTCCTTTTAGGCATCTCTGCATTACTTTACGTTTGTGGGGTCGACACGCAATGCAGCAAAACGTATCCACGGCGCAAACTCCTCAAGTGGTGACCGCTGCTCACAGTCAAATTCCTCCAGTCGCTCATTACGTCAGCGTTGTTGCAGCTAAAGCAGGTTAGTGTTTGCAGTGTGCGAATGAACTACGGGGGATCAGATCTGCAAATTCGTTTTGGGTGTTTGCACGCTTCGCCGCAATCGCCTGTAACATTTGTCAGCCGAAAAGAAATGCTAAAAAACGACGTGAACTTGATAAGCTTTGTAAGCTTTTTTCAGTTTACGTTGAGGCTCCGCATCTCTTGAAGCATTTTCGCCTACCACAGTCAGTGTGTGTGGTTAAACTCTTCTTTACCGCACGATGAGAAATTGACACAGTTTTGTCCAAATTGTCGCTGTGCTGAAACGAAAATGTATACCGTAGCGTAAAATTATGTCCACAACCAGAGCTACAGTGATCTGTTTACAACAACTACACCAAATAAAATGTTCGAATAACAAATCCGAATATGACTTACTTGGCGATGCTTGTGATATTCCTTTTTTATATTTTGTGCGTTTTATGCTGAAGTGGATAAAACCAACTGCTTTACTCGCGTTGCCGATAAAGGTGATAGTCGCCTTTGACAAATTATATCCAAAAAAACGAAAGCTGCAGGTAACAATTCCTGTGCTGGTATTGGATCTTGTCGATTCCGAAGTGACCTTTATTAACTTTATGTGATGACTTATTGCACCTTCTGTTCACTGTGTTTCGCGGGATTGACCCAATGGTTCCATCTTAAAAGCGATGATGGCCGAGTTGTTTGTTCCAGACGCGGTCCAACAATGACCAAATGTCTTTCGTTTCCTTCCGGGATGCTTTGATTACAACATATTCAGATTACTTTCGCAAAACTTGCCTTATGCTCCGGGAAGTTCCGTCTCCTTTTGATGCGGCAACATGCAAGGCAATTGAAATCGGCGCCGAACTGCGGGATCACCGCTGTGACCGAAGCCGTACGTTCACTCTTTGAAAAGTTACGTGGAAAGGAAAGGTGGAAAGTGTGGAAAGGTGGGGTTCACCAATTTAAACCATTTTCTTGTATGGCTTTGGTCACGGCAACGAGCCTGGGGTTCAGTACCGATTCCAATTGACTTGCATGTTGCCGCATCAAAAGGAGCCGGAAACACCTCGAAGCCGATACAAAGCAGATTGTTTGTTTACGAAAACAATTAACGGCTACAAACGATTGTTATGACACGTGCGCGACCACCGGCTCTGCCCTGCGATCGAATTCCGCACAAGAGTTTTCTCCACAGTTTTTCAACATCTGCCAGCAAGGTCGGCGAACTTGACTTTAACTTTGGAAGCAGTTGCGCTTGAGCTGAAGCTGATTGGCTGAAACCTGATCCTCGTTTCTTGCAGGACCTCTAGCACTGTAATTGTCTTATCTCGCTTGTAGCAAAGTAGCTGGTTGTCATCAGTGACGCAGGTACTGTTCGACACAAATAATGCCGCAATTATGCAGTAAACGGCGTTCACAATTGTTAGAAATATCACGAGTACACAGACCGTATGCTTTTCGATGGCTCCCTCACCACTTCATTTCAAAAATTGCGATATCCAAGAGCAGACGCGTAATTCTCATACAGTAGCTTGCATGCACTTTGAAGTAAAACAGGTGTAAACCACCTACCGCTGCAAGCCAAACTTGGAATACAGTTGTTTGAGTAACCAGTTTAGATGAGTATTGAGGAGTAGTGAGGAACTACAAAAAGGCAACTGGTTTGAAGTTGCTATCTTCGTACCGGTACGAGACGGTGACTAAGTTTGTTGCGATGTTGCATTGCGACTTATTTGCATGTTTATAGGCAGAACACAAGCCACAAGCCACATTTCGGCTTCATATGTTTAGATGACAACTCCTGTTGACTTGACAAAAGTCCCCGTTATTTGAATTTCAAGTTTGTCAGCGCGTGATACTTTGCTTCTTTTACTGAACATCTAGATAGGTTGCTAGAACGCTAGAAACGTCTTTCTTTACGCACAAACGTGTTGAGTTAATATGTGATGCACAGCAAGCTCTAATGACACAAGTGCTATGAATCAGATCAAGTTTTGGGAGAATATTGTGGATTCATCTTCTCAATTCCGTATAGTAAACCATTCAATGGTTAAAGACAGTTTTTTTTTAAGGAAAATGTTAGGTACCCGGTATGGATTTGTAAGGACCCGATTTCTCTGATTCTGGGGACCCGATTTTCTCTGATTTTAGGGACCCGATCATAATTTTCTCTGGTTCTAGGGACCCGATTTGAAATTCTAGATACCCGAATCGGGTCCCTAAAACGCCTTAAAAAAAACCTGGTTAAAGATAAACATTCCCATTTGTTTCAGAAAATAGAGTGAAAGTTTTACTCAATCCTTTCACTCACAATGAGCGCCTCGCTTAGACATTAGGGAACTTCTCTTAAAATTGCACGAACTGCTCAACACAACATTATAATTACAGAAAACTGGATCTAAAAACCATAAAAGTTGTTTCAAAATGCGGACTAAAATTTTGTGTAGTCGAAATGGCAGGATCGAGATATTAACACATTAACACACATGGGAACTGGAGGTCGGTTTTGACATTATGGTATATGCCAGACCCGGCCAACCAGAGGCTTGCGAGCCGCATGCGGCTCTTTGCCCGGTTTCATGCGCTCTTACGTAAACACCGTATTTATTCGTGTATAAGTCGCAAAATTTTCTACCAATTGTTAAACCTTGAAAGTCAGGGTGCAACTTCACACGAGTTGCGACTTTCACACGCATTGCGTGGAAGCGTGCTTGGTGGCTTGTTCAAGCACATACACTCAAAGTATGTGTGTGAGTGAGGAAGAGATAGGGTGATGTGCATGTATGCCCATGTGTATGATGTGGCTCTTAGTGGTAGCACAGTAAGAAATGCAGCTCTTGGTCTCTGATTGGTTGGCCAACCCTGGTATATACAGTAGTTGGGAAAAAGCAGTCTTCCACCTTTTTCGAAAAGGAAACGACGTTGTTTTCTTTTCTTGATGTGCAAGGGCGTACGCAAGGGGAGTTGGAGTTGAACCCCCCCTTGAGCTTGATATTTTACAAAAACTTTATTACCTGCGCAAAGGAGATTAATTGTTTTCGCATACTTTTTGCTTGTTAATTTGTCGACT
>JGI24158J21664_10000158_pt1 | contig 48875 bp, 39 predicted proteins | sample Ectturendosymbi3_FD_21664 | JGI IMG/M metagenome (IMG submission 21664) | reverse complement strand
TAAAATACTAGTGAATGGCGTGAAAGTAAATAACATACTAGTGAATGGCGTGTTTGTACATAAAATACTAGTGATTGGCGTGAAAGTAAATAACATACTAGTGAATGGCATGTTTGTACATAAAATACTAGTGATTGGCGTGAAAGTAAATAACATATTAGTGCATGGAGTGAAAGTACATGAAATACTGGTGATTGGCGTGGAAGTAATGAAATACTAGCAAATGGCGTTAAACTAAATAACATACTAGTCATTAGCGTGAAAGTAAATGAAATACTAGCAAATGGAGCGAAAGTAAATAACATACTAGTGAATGGAGTAAAAGTAAATACATACAAGTGAATGGCGTGGTAGTACATAAAATACTAGTGATTGGCGTGAAAGTTAATGAAATACTAGTGAATGGCGTGAAAGTGAATAACATACCAGTGAACGGAGTGAAAGTACATAAAATACTAGTGATTGATGTGAAAGTAAATGAAATACTAGCGAATGGCGTGGAAGTGAATAACATACTAGTGATCGGAATGAAAGTGAATAACATACGAGTGAATGGAGTGAAAGTAAATAAACTACACGAGTGAATGGAGTGAAAGTAAATAAACTACTAGTGATTGGCGTGAAAATAAATGAAATAATAAACATACTAGTGAATGGAGTGAAAATACACAGATACTAGTGAATCGCGTGAATGCAAATAAAATAACAGCGAATGGCAACGCAAAAAATACTAGCGAATGATGCGAAACGACATAAAATACCAGTGAATGTTAATGGCGTGAAAGTAAACAAACTACAAGTGAAAAAAAATTGCTTTCAGAAGGCTGAACAAATCGCTGAAACAGCAAAACAACGTCACGGAGATTTTCCTCGAACGACATCAAACTATCCGAACATCGCATTCAGCTGCAAGCAGCATCAGAAGGGCTTTACACACGAGTTTCAGGTTCAGGTAAACTGCGAACTCTCAACCTTGTTATTCGTTGAATTATTACTTTTCACACCCCTCGCAAAATCTGTCACAATTCCTTGCGATCGTACATGGTGGAACGAAAGCTGACCACAAACATGGCGGACCAATAAAATGACCTTGCCGCACAACGCAACAACATCGAAAAACAATAAGGCAACGCCGACAAGCATCCGTGCATCAAACCTTGTCCTTGCCGGCAGCAACGGCTTTCTGAAGAAGAGCAAACTCGTGAAGCTTCAAGACAGCAGTGAATGAATGCGACGCAATCAACAGGGTACTTACCGGTGACTGGCCATGAACGACCTCCCCACTGTCAACGGTCAATTCGCCGTGTCGCATGCTGCGCGACACACGAACAGCGTGCCACTGATTCAACGAAATCGCCGACGGGCTCCTGGAACACAAGCGCGCGATGAAGAAACCCTGTGCCTTCCACACGATCACCTGCGCTGCGTTAATCACCATGGAGCAGTAAGTGAAGACGCCGGGAAATGGTTAAGTTTGTTTCCAGGAACTATGGACGTGTTTTTGAAACTTTTAACTCCGCAACCACCCACGACGCGGCAGCAGCCGCGGTGGAATCGCTCAAGCGTGTCCTGGCTGCACTTCACTTCGACGCGTCGTGAAAAATACATGCGGTATCGATTTCCTGCCAGACACTGCTCTTTGGCATTTTCCCCTAGTTACAATGCGCAAATACAAGCGCTACTCTGCGCGTTTTTTCTTTATTGCCACGAAGTCTTGGACAAACACGGCTTATTGCAAAAAAACAAACGATGTTCCAAAAAGACATGTACCTGATCTTCGCCGGTCCTTGACCGAGGTCGTACATAAACTCGAGGTGAGCGTCCTTCAAGTTCAAGGACACATAATCGTGACTGCTGCGACCCGCTGACTTCCGTTGCCCGTTGTAAAATATCAAACCTGCAAGCACATGACCCACGCATTCGGCACAACGTGAAGAACAGCGGGAGATTTCGCAGCAGCTGAGGCCGCACTTCAACCAAGGCCTAGAAATCGTTATCTAGGAGGCCTTGCCTTAACACTGTGCGCATTTCACCGAACAGGCAGCCATTCCTGCAATACTCACCATCAGGAAGACTCGCGTAGAAGAGTATTTCGACGGTCATTTCCGATTCGACGTTGCTGGCGTTCAGCGACTCCACCTGCATGTACGAGTCTTGGGCGAAGGCGGGCATGAAATTCGGTGCCGATCCATCGAACTCGTCCCCTGAGAGAGAACAACTTTTTAAAGTTTTGCGATCAATCCAAGCTTCATTGCACCCCCGGCATGTCGCAGCGAGCGGCAACTACGAACTTTTCTCCCCGAAATAGTTCCGATAAACTTTAAAATTCAAAAAGGGTACAATTTTTACAGCGAGTGCAATCTCTGCTTGCTCGTCTCAGTTATGTCTCGCTGAATGCACTTGCAATATCCCGAGGATATCTGAAACAAATCACACGCGCACATAAGCATCGGGCTTTGAATCCTGCAAATGGTTTGGCGCTTATAACGTGTATCGAGACATAATCGCCGATCGGCAGCTTGGCCCCCCGCACTGATGACATACCGTCTTCGCACAAGGACCCTGACCGTCCAGCAGGACACTGGCACGTGTATCCGTCGTCGCCAGTGTTCGCAACGCACTGTGACGAGGAGTGGCAGAGATTGACAAGGCAAGGATCGATCCTCGGCTTCGTCGCTTCCCGCTCGCATCGTGACCCTTGCAGAAGAAAAGTTGGTCTTGTTTCAGTGATCGGAATAAGAAAAACGAACGTTTTCTCTTCTTTTAGCAATAAAAGCTTGAACAAAAACAATGCCTTCTCACCTATAACGATTTCTATCCAGACTTAAGCGAGTAGTGCGAGCAACGTGACGCACTCTTCTCTTTGAAAAAAAAAACAGCACACGCAACTCTGATACATTACATTTACTGCAAGGACAAAAGAGAAGCTGGAAATATCTGGAACGCTTTGCAAGCGCAGGTCAATTATATTGCAGATGGTCACCTTCATAACGATTAGTGCACTGGCACTTGTTTGTGAAGACATCTGCTTGTTTCGTGATGAAGCAGTTCGCTGAGTTTTTACAAGGGTTGGGGAAGCATGGCGACGCGCGGCAGTCCGCGATCCTGGCAATTCAAGAAATCACATGGATTGTCTCTTTCAAGCAAGTGAACTTTGAGCGGGACATCTTTCTTTAACACAGCAAGGTATAAAAAGCAGCACACAAACGCACAGCGAGAGACAGATCAGATCAGATTACAAATCAGAGCTCGATACTAATCGATTCATTTTTTTCGGGAGCCATGCGTATGTTTGCATCAGACCGGCCCACCTGTGCCACTCGAGGCAATTTCCAGACGTTGAATTCAGAGACAAAACCTCGCCATCGATGGCAAGGTGCCGAATGCATCCCGTCAAGCCTTTGCTGACTCCAGTCTCCTCCTGGACCCTGCAATGAGAAAAGTGGGGTTATTTCACAATAGAACTACTGACGGGCAACTTTCAATTCGAAGCTGCATTAAGTTGCACTCAGCAGCGTGACAGAAAAAACACACGCTGTTGAAAACAAGAGAATCGGCCGCGTGATAGTCGAATTGTCCTCAACCGCCCCGAAGACGCACAGACAAAAATCAGTGGCAACAACCTCGTCGAACCTACTCACCTGTCCTGCATCGTGTTGCGGAATCCACCAACATAAACGAGAGAATCGAGGTTGAGGCCCGTGCTTTCTCCGGGCGAAGTTCCTTGCACTGGACTTTCGTCATCGACCTGAAACGAGGCCATTTCTGCCCGTGTCAGTGTTTCACATAAAAACCAGTTTGAAAATCAACGCAAAATGATGTGAACGGACGGCAGCCGAACTAGGTGCACAAAACAACAGAAACTCCGCCCTTGTTGAGATCTAAGATTCAAGAGCTTAAAATCCGACCAGCTCAAGTGTTCGGTGCAACTATGGCGCCTTTCTGCTGAAATTAAGTTAACGTGTGATTGCTTTTTCAAGCGAATCAAAAATCATGGCACCTGCAGCATCCCGTCCTTTCTATTGCGCCTGGCGATGATCGTATGCCATCGACTGTCATCAATCGGTCGCCTGCTTCTCAGAACCACTTTTCCAGAACCGACGTTGAAGCTGCAGCACATTGAATCAACTTCAACATTAAAGCGTGTAAAGGTCATTCGTAAACAGCGCCTACCCAGGACGGCAGTCTGTTTATTATTATGTAAGCACGGTGAAGATCCTCGTTGCGCGACAAGTCCCGCGCCTCACCTGAACTCCAAGTAGCCCAGGTTGATTGCGAGAGAAAGGAAGTCATTTCGTGATTCGAGGTACGCGTAAAGCAGCAAGCCTTCAGGGTCAAAGCTCCTGAGGCTCATATTGATGGTCGTTGTGCTGAAGCTTTCAACTCGGGGATACTCCGCGTAAGAAGCGCCACCGAACTGCGGTACGGTCCACTTCTCGGCTGCGCATGTCGAAAGTGTAAGAAAATTTTTATACAATATCAAAACGATTACGTACGAAACGTGCCATTTTCAGGAAGCTAACAATTTCTATACAGCGGTGTACGGGATTTAGCTAATGTTACGTAAATCGGTATTTGTGTCACATGGTTAAATTTAAATGGAAAAAACTTTCAATGAAACAGCCAGTCGCGATGAACATTTCAATGGTTTTGCTTCAGGAAAACACTGACAGCAAAAACAGAAGATAATTTAAAGTCCAAAGCTTGCTGTTAGCTTTCGAGGAATCAACCGACTGGGCACCGCTTTCTTCTTTTTGCGATGATTCAAATTTGCACATATCTTTAGGAACTAGTCTCCACTAAAGGCGACAAAAAAACGAATCAATCGAGCATTTTCTTGCGAAGATGTACTTGTTTGTCGCTTCAGAAGAGACTAGTTGCGTGAAAACAGAAGATGCGTAAAATATTTGTTGCTCAACGCTACCAACAGAATCAACTCCTGACCATCGGACTGCTTCTACCACCACTGACAAAACGCGCTCCGCAACATTGTGAAATCAATCAGATTGATCAGCAAGTAGATCGCTAAGTTTTTTTACTAAATGACGTTTTTGACATTAAACAAGGGAAAGCACTCACTCATTCACTAAATGTTTTTAAGTCTACACCAGCTACATATATAAATAATAAATTACACTATGTATGTCAAAGTTTCCTAAGCAAGTGGATTTAAAATACAGTGGTGTGACGTACTTTCAGAGTAATCGTCCGGTGAAGCAGTTGGTTTGTAATCGACACCTGCAAAAAAGGAAAACATCAGTCATTTTGAGTCCTAATGTGGCGTAGCAACCAGTGTAAGAGAAACCAATTACACGATGTAGAACTCTTGCACACTAGGAAATAAAGAATTTTCTATTTTTCCTTCAAAAAACGCTGTTCTTTCTTCTTCTGCACAGAACGTACAAAATGTTTCAGTTTACGAAATTGTTACAGGTTACGAACATTTCTACACATGACTTTAATCAGTATGAGGTACTCCACTTTTTTTCTCAAAATTCCCATTTCCTGACTGAAAACCTTCGGAATTACACAAAGTTTAGGCAAAACCGAGAGAAGTGAAGACGGAAGAAGTGGATTAACAATCGAAGCGTCACAAACCTAATGGTTGAAAGTGTGTGCATCTCCCGGTAAGTAGAATTAACCCGAATGTTTGTGCAGAAGCATATAAATGTTTTAACTGAGCACTGCTGTGACGAGCTTGAGTCAGAACAAAGGTACGCAAAGAAATCGAACGGCACAGAGGTACAACAGAGAAGAATGAATACTTTTCCGTACTTGCATATACGCAAAGGCTTTCACTGGAAGAGTCAGTCGTTAAAAACACTCCTCGTGAAAAGCACAAGGCGACTGAATGTCGAGTATTCTGTGATGCAGAGCACAAGACTGATACTTTTACTAGCAACAGCGTGCTCGATAACAAACGAATAAGATGTGCACGGTGACTACTTTCTATGACGACATGTTTGTGTGTATTAAGTCCGTGCTCACCTACAAAAGGTCATACGCATCGTAGACAAGAACACGGACGACATACGTGGTAGCAATCAGATCACAAACTGTTAATTTAAACAAGTGCGCCATCCACATGCATAGCAACCGACGCGCACAACGAACAACACAGTTTCAGGGGCAAAAATAGCAACTTTACCGCACAGCAGTATAGCGCTCACCAACACACACAAACAAAACCATGTCGCTGACCACACAAAGGTGGACTTGTTCCACATTCCGCACTTGCATATGTACACATAGTCCGCGACGAAAGCACACATCACGCAGGATCAGCCGAACATCAGGTCACAAAAGCAGCCACCGCGAACCAGCTACGCTTGGCAAGGTACTCACGCGTTTGCTTGTACTTGGGCATGTTTGACAAGTCGGTAGAGAAGGCCGTGGTGGTGGAGGCGTCCAGCGAAGGAGAAAAATACGGAGAATCTTGCACGAATGCACTCTGCTGGCCTGGTACAACCAATCGGCGCGTGACAAGTAATGTACTGTCACACACAGCACATGAGAGAGAGCCAACGATTTAATTGCCATTGGCGGCCATATCATGGCGATATAACAAGTGGCAAACCTTCGTCATTGTGTTCAGCGACTGCTTTGCCGCCTCACCTTACTCGTGCAACAGTTCGAAGCGCAACATAAATGAGTGCCAGCCCCATTCCTGTGGAGCCACACGCTTTATCCTTATTACGTATAACGACAAACTAAGCTGCATCTTGCGTTCTTCCCACAAGCGAGTCTGACACCGCTTCACCCTGCACAACTTTCCGAAAACTGTAACCAATCCCGAGCCTGGCTTAACAGCTACGTCACCGATGAGGAAAACCGAAAGTGGAAAGAAAGCGGTGAATGAATCACGTAAGCAGAACAGATCCTGCGCACCAGCGAGATGGAAGTTAAGGCATGCGCTTTCCACGGCTGATCGCTATCTGTCCGGATCTGTACAAGATGCTTCGGCGGGAGCAGCCACCCGATCACGCGCAATTCAGTCAAAGCCAGTTGCAAAAGATGCGCAGCACGGTCTGCCGAGAAGTGGGCGTTTCAGCGTTCTTTCACCCAAAATCTTGCTGCAAACTTTAACGGGTTATGCAGTTTGGTGGTGTGGTTGTCACGGCAACAAACAGGATCAGGGAAAACGGTCAAATTCTCTGCTTAGGGATCTGCTTCAAGCGTCAGTGCAACATAAACAACGAGATTTAATCGAACACCTGCAAAAAACTTTTTTCGTGGCAAAGGTTGTTCAAATTTTATGGCAGCGCAACATGCGAGTTAATTTTCTCCGGACCGTAAAGTTCATTTTCTATGAATCGGGAAATTATTTTATGGGGTAACCAAGGCGCTCTCAACACAAAACTGAACGTCACCAGATGTGGAATCGAAATTCTCATTCAAATGAACAAGCGTTTATTGTGGATGCCGCGCAATCTATGTGCGCTGTTGGCGATTCCCCAGCACGAGGTCAAGCGAAAGGACAGTAGAAAAGGGTAACCTAGTTTCGAGCACACTTTCAGTCAGCCACTCGTGCCGAGCAAATTCTGCTAACCTGATATGGCAATAAACACAATTAACTGCAACCGTACAACCTGTTGGCAGAAAAGGATTTGGTTTGGAAATGGTACCAATAATTTAGCGAATAACATATTGCCTAGTTTACTTATACCAATGGTTGATTAAAATCTCTCGTACACGCCATAAAAACAAGCAAAAATTAATTTCGTGGTTCACTGTCCTGGCCATCTACGGGTGAAAAGCAGCGGTTTAAAACGTATCAGCAATCCAACAGACTAAGTCGTTTGAATATACTGGCAGCAGTGAATCTACTCCAGGGGTCTCAAACACTCGGCCCGTGAGGGCTTTTTGTTCGGCCCGCGATGCTTTTTGGGAATTCTCAAATAAATACATTTACGTTATTTAGTTTATTTACCGATGTTTAAATGTGCTTGGCCAGCGAGTGAACAAGTTCCTTTCAAACGAACGTAGAGACGGCTAGAAATGGTTTGCCTATATAACTCAAACTCGCACTACTTTTCGCAGGAAATAAGATGTAAAGGCTGTTTCTAGTAAGGTTCTGGTACCGACATCGTTGCTTCAGCATCATAATGCGGCCCTCGGTTTATTTTATTAGTTCTCGTTTGGCCCTCCGAGCAATTTGAATTGGAGACCCCTGATCTACTCATTTTTTCGCAACCATAGTTAGGAGTGAAAGGTGAAAAAATGCGTGGATGACGGAAGGCTGCTCAGCCAAAGCTACGGATTGATCGGTCGTGGACACTATTGCGACTACGTTGGCGAAGCACGAAGAGTGCGCACTAGAGATTGCCACTACCGCAGTTAAACCGCTAAAAAAGTAAACTATTGCAGCACAGCTACGCGCAATAAGCCCTACACAGCGCGTGAAAGCACAAGTTAAGGGTAAGCTTGTCATCAGGCAAACGAAAATGGATTGATATCAACAGTGCGCGAGATTACTGAGCATGCGTTGATTGGTTGTCCGCATGGACGAGATCACGTGTTGCGCGTAAGGTGCAAAACAATCGCGAAACAAAAATCACGAAGAACTTGCCACGTTTTGATTCGCCCTTCCCTAGGCCATTTTTTGCCGGTTCAACGGAAGCAAAAAAAAACAACAAAAAGAAACGCCACACACGCCCACGAACAGCAGTCACGCTATAGAGCGCACACTCTCACCACCAAACTTTAACACCTCAAGTCACAAGCCGGAAAAACTCACTACGCGCGCAAGTCCAACGGCCTGTTGGAACAAAGACAGCTGAGCAGGAGCCCTGTTTTGCAAAAGCCCGCTGCATCTACAGTTACACCTGGCGAAGCTGGTACGTCAATCAACTAGACGTGCAAGCACCAGAAGCCCATGCAGCCAAGCCACATGCGACGCTCAGTGTTAAAAGTGGTTGTGGCAGCGTTTAAAAAAAATAAAAATGCACTCCAGCCAATCGCGCGTTTGCGCGAAGCATCGCCGAACATCGTAGGCAAGCACAAGCAGTTCGCCTCACAAACAGCAGCAAAAAAACGAACTCATTAATTGAGAAGAAAAATGCATTAATCTGTTGGATTAAAGCAAGGAGGTTGGTTAATTCGTCTAAAAACGTATAAACCCTTGCTCATAAATAGCCTGTTCAAAAAAGCACGAAGTTCCAGTTCAACACAACCTACTTTATTAACGCATTTTGACAAAAAAGAGCTTCACAAAATTGGCTTCGTACCAAATTGTAAAAAATGCTATGAGAGCTGCACATGAACAGGCAGTTCGTTGAAACGTACAAACACGGTCACAATAAATTCACCTACACCCAATGAAACGAGCTACAAACGTTCGTAGTACAGAGAACGTTTCGGGAGGCCTGCGGAAGATTCTCACGTGTTACAATTATTTTATACAATTGCGTTAGTGATTGGCGATTTGTCACAATTTTTTCAACCCAACGGACCTATCAGTTGGGCAAGATACTTTTGTATTTACAAAAGCGCGTGTTACAACAATTCCACTGTAACTTGCAAAACGTTTCAAGCGTGTGATCAACCACACATCATAGGTGACGAGCAAGCAAGCATCAGAATGAACTTCACATCTGCCTTATCGCAATACATGTGACCAAATAACGGGCATCGTGTACGAGCTACATGCACCGATTCATGTCTGACATTTACAGCAGAACAACGGTAGACCATTTCCAGAAAAGCGACGATAAATCGCCCAGCAGTTCACACACATCGGAAGCGCAAGTCCACGGCGTGAACTGCTACGCTTAAACGGGTTTTCGCCGTTAGACTGTAACGCGCAAAGCCTCAGCGCCACAGGTAAAAACTCTTTGATATGAAGCAGCGTGGTCCAACTTTATATTGTTGCGGGACGTCCACATCAGTTAGTTTTATTCTGTGGGCCAGTGTTGCACAAAAAGGTGATTGTTTCTAGCAAATTAAGCATAAAAACGGAAATCGCGGGCCAAATATCGGCCCGCGGCCCTGCGCCAAGCTGATCTCAAGCATGATCGCAAGGCGCATTTTCAAATGTAGCACAGACGTGCGTTTCGACAATCAAACGAGAACGACGCCTCTTGAATTACATTTCAAAAGCACAAGCGCAATTCAACATAAAAAGCAGCGATCGCTTCGAATTACAAGTATTGACCAGAAAAGCACGCGACAGACAGACGGTAACGGCTTTGAAAGCAGGGCAATGGCGCACACGAGCTCAGAGCGGTTACCGGAACGCCGTTACCGGATCGTACCTTCGAACTTGTCGATCGTGAACGTGTTATCGCCCGCCAGTTCGGTCAGCGTGCTGGCGATCACTGACGGGTCGACACCGGGAACGATGCCAATGTCAAACTTGACGACCAGGCCGCTGCGGAACCAACCGCGACTTTCGTACGAGTTGATCCTGAACGACTTGATTTTTCCGGCGAGATTCTCGTCATGCGCCAAGTCCCAGAACTACAGACACACAAACCACGTGCGTATCACCCAACCAGGTTAACAGGCTAAAATACGCTGTCGTTATCGTTGAGGCCGCGTAATTCCGGCTGCAACCAGTTTACGTTACACGTGCGATGTTTTTTTATTCTGCTTCGAGTGTGTTCCGGTGTTAATAATAACGTACGTTTCACCATTAATTGATGGCAGTGTGGCAGACTGTTCACTTCTAGCGCTATTTTTTTGACGTTGTTGTGCTCTTGTAATTTTCATTCATTGATGCTTTGATGTCATATTTTCAGCGCTACTTGAAGTGTTTTTTTGTGCACTAAAGACAAGAGTTACCCACCACGAGGTAACAAAAGATCAAGTTCTTTTGTAAATCATTCGCGTCGACTTGCTGCGCTAATGAAAATTTTGGGACAAAACAGATATTTTTTCAAAGTTTTTCGTAATAAATTTGGGAAACTGAAGCAGTTTTTTTGACGATTAATCGGTTAATCTATCCCAGTGGTTCTCAAAGTGGTCGATATCGACCCCCAAGGGTCAATTGGACCATCCAAGGGGTCGAATGGGGTCACTGAATGGCCAGGAGGTCAATGAATAACTGCTGGGGTCTACTAGAGCAATGAAGTCTCCAATTCAAAATTATTGTTAATCAGGCAAGGAATGCAAACGGCGTTTTTTAACAAATCAAACAAAATTAAGAGGGCTGATCAAAGCTCAGCTACAGTAGTTTAAATGTACAGTACATTCGATTCGAATAGTTTTTATTAAATCATCCATTGTGACGACATTATGAAAACTGTTTGTTTGTTACGTCACAAACAATATTGTAGTGCATGTGTCGCAGTAACTGTTGGGCTAGGCCACGGGGTCTACAGAAAATTGTATACTTTAATTGGGGGTCAACGTTCAGAAAAGTTTGAGAAACACTGATCTATCCCGGCATCCGCCTCTTCTTTATGGAGGATCACCGCACAGTTCACCACAACGTTCTTCGCAGCAACTTGCATTGTAACTGAAGATTTTCGGTGGACTTTGCCATAACAAGGTTCAAAGTCTACCACTTCTCGCTTATACGTTAGCACCTGTTACGCAGGTGTCTTTGTTCTTTCTAGTTTCCGTATGACGCCGTACATGCATCGATTTCAATAAACCTGCGCCGCAAGTCTATGTGCATATAGAAATGAAAAGGGGGGATTTTTGCGTTAAGATCGCTATTTTTCTGTGGAAACAAATGCGTGATGGCCGGGAAAGTCGACACGATCATATATCAATGGTCTGGCACAAGTCCACTTACTTCTTGAGTTATGAGAGCTTCGTATTCATTAAAGAGCTCCGTCGTGGGATCTTTCAGCTCGGAAGAGTATTGCAGCTGATCATCGCCGACTTCATAGAGCGTGGCCGATCCGTGGTATGAAACAGGAGCTAGAACGAAATTTTTTGTTCAAAAACTAGCATCGCGCAACTCCAGCTGGTGTCCGAATCCGGGGTGCTGATATACTGATATACGGTGCTTTTCTGAATGAGGGCGAACGGCCTGAGCTGCCTATCGACTGAAAACCCATCACGAACGTCAACGTCAGAGTACGATGTGTGTGTATATTGACATCGGAACACTTCACAACAACAGATCACTTGCATGCGCACGGCAACGAACTCGAACGGCTTACCGATGATTTGCAACATAAACGAGAACGTCAAAAACACATCTCCTGCGAGCACGCGTGAGAAACACACAGAGAATGATGACCATCGAATGTAAGAGACACATTTCATTCTGTCATGGCTTACACACACGCACACCACGATGCAAACTGCACGAACTTCATTTGTTGTCAACGTCTCGCATCGCCGGGAACATTAAGTCGCTTCCCTGGCGATCAAGGCGACTTCTCACCACCTTAAGGCTGGGATGGCAAAATAGTTTGTCAGGTAATTCAACTCAGAGTCTGATTAATGTCATAAGAGTTCTACCACAGCTTCGCACGTAACAAGAAACGTTTTTTGCACTCCGGGTGTTTTCCACTGCAGTTCAAGGACGAACGTGTGACGCACGATGTGGAATGAAGTCATCAGCGCACAACATAAAGTGCTTTGCAAGTGATAATGACTTCGAGCGAGAGCGATACATTTTGACAACATCAGGAGGCAAACGAGTAAAGCAGGTTTACGTGAGTCCTTCCGGTGACAGCAGAAAAAAGTTCTCTTGTAAGTTTCGATCTCGAAAAGCGCGACTACACAACACGATTACAGTCGCAGTAATTTTGCCATGATTTCAGAGCAAAACAAAATTCCTCGTCTCAGTTGGTGACATGGAGTGCGTCGGGATGTGCAAAGTTTAACATCTTTGCTAAATGCGGGAATGGCTGGTTTCACTCACTAGTCACCACAAACGTACATCTGAAAGCGCAGAAGCATTCACGTGGCTAGCCTCTATACAGCAATTCAGGTCAGAGCGAAACTCAACTGCCTTTGTCTAACAGTGAATTCATTTTGCCTCACCTGCTGTGGGCCGGTCGGGCTCTGTCAGTGGGGCCGGCGTTTCATCTCCCGACATCTGCAGAAAACAAGGCATTAATTGCGCAGCGACAAGTGACAAACCAACAAAGGCTATAACAGCATAACAAGAACTAAACTTTTTTTTCAAAACACGTAGACGCGCATTACCTCGTTGATTTCAGCATCGCCCGATCCCCTCCCACAATCCTCATCATCGCCCATGCAGCCGTGGTCGCGCGGACCGGATCCTGCACAGACATACAGCACTTTCAAACACAGTTGCATTAAAGACCTGCGCGACATACTGCGGCGGTTTCACCCGACAAGTTTCTAAAAAGAAAATTTCGAGTGGGGTGGTTCTGCGCAGCGCGAGCTATGCATCTTATTTTTCGCACTTTTGCAAAATAAAAAGTTATTCGTATTTACAAATATGCAGGTTTCTTCAAATTGCTGAAAAGCACAGCTCTAAAATCTTGGCGTCCGACACAAAAGGAATATTTCGCAAGCACTTCCTCGTAGCGCGTCACACCTTCAACATCTCCGTCGGGTTGTTTTTCAGCAGTTGGCGTTTCGGTGACGACCAGGGTAGTAGTGGTGGAGTCCGCTCGCTCCACTCCAGGCGTGGAGACGCGTTCAGCAACAGGCTCTGGCTCAGTGGTGGCCGGTGGCGATGGTTCAGGCATCCGGGTGGTAGCAAAAGTGGTCGCGGCTTGAGTTCCGGTTTTTTTCTCGAGTCTCTCGAATTGATCGAGTTCTGTTGCGGTCTCCGGTTTCGGGAGTATTGTTGCAGGTTCTGGCTCAGGTTCCGGTTCCGGTTCGGGCGACGGGGCGGGAGCTGCAGGCGTGCGGCTTGGTGGCGCAGTTGGGGGTTCAGGCTTTTCTAAGTACAACGAAAGTTGATTCAAAATTTACTCCAGCGATCACAGAAGCGTCATTGGAAGGAATAGCAGGGAAAAAATGCACTCGACCAATCCTTTGGCCAAACAAGCAGCGTCGTGGTTCCCGTTGCGATTAAAAAGTAAGAACACGCGACAAGAATGTTAAATGGATATGTTTGCTTTTTGGCAGACGGATGCGTTGGTACAGGTATTATACGCAAGCGGCAAACTGATGCAGTTCCCCGCAGAAAACAGACTCACGACATGCGCATGGGACGATTTCCAATCAGCACACGCGAGAACTTTTGAGAAACGCCGCGATCGTTAAACGGAAACTTGAACAACAAAGTTTTGAAACCGAAAATGAAAATTTTACCTGGCGTACGTTCGCACGGACCCTCTCCAGCAATTTTGACATCGATTCCTTGCTTGCATGCCATCACCTTCATCTGACATGCATCAGCGTACGTGACGCCGTTGGAACCACACACCTGCATGGTCACAGTAAGGAGTCACAAGTGGTGAGGGTGACTAGCAAACCCGCGTCTGTAAATCTTTAAAAACAGATCGATGACGATAAATATTTTGGAACAACAGCTGCGGACTTTTTGTCAATCAACCCATGAATGCCGCCTCGCCATCTTTGGCCACTTTGCGCAGACGTTCCCAAATATCAAGCGCACCATTAGCCGCAGAGTTCAACAACAAAATGAAAAGCTAAAATAAACAACCGCACCGCAGAAGATAAGCAATTGATACGCACACTGGCGCCGTTGAAAGAATCGCACGAGGCGAAGCTCGGGCACTTGCATTCGTACACTCCCCGCACTTCCACGCACTCCTGCCCGAATCGACAGCTGAGGTCGGCGCAGGATTTGGCAGCGACGGTCGAGGCTGTTGAAACGAATCCAAGGTGGTGTTGTTAGTCACACTTGAAAGTCACCTGCCGTGACTGGAAGTTCGAAAATAAACCTCAGACGAGGCCGGGTGCGCCAGAACGGTGGTTACCTGTCTTTTCGCACAAGTCGGCGGTGATCCAGGTTGGATTTCCGTCGCTGCCAGCGCAGTGCGCGCACTTGCTGCCGATGACGTTGTCTTTGCACGAGCACCTGCCCGTCATCTGATCGCAGTCGTCGCGGGTCGAGCCGAGNGGATTGCAACTGCAAGCTGGAAATCGACGCCGGGTCGCATNAGCGCGCAAGGGAGATAAAGCGCAACTTCTATTCGCAACATGAACATTAGAGCGGTTGTTATTGGTTCGATTTAAAAACATACGATTTTTACTTGGACTGGGTGAAAAAGCGGGGTACAAGCAGACACTTTCTCGACTTTCAAAAATTCTAAGTTACCTCCCAAAACTTTTTTTACAAAAATAAAAGATTCTATGAAAAGAGAGCTTTGAAGTTATCCGAATCAGTTATCGTTAAGATCACATTCAGTTTCATAAAAAAATCTTCACAGCATTTCCAAAAAAATGTTTTATTTACTACTCTAGGGAAGAGACAGCGCCACCTCCAAGAGGACAAAAAAAACGCAAAAGTTCCACACATTAGTATCTTCTAGTTTTTCGACCCGCAATCATTAAGACTGTCAAATCAGTCAACGTCAACCACTATCTCATTTGCCTCACCGGTTTTATGCCCCTGTTCACAGCAAAAGATGAATCATACCACGGAAAATCAAGTTATTTTTTATTGTTTTACCATGGAAAATGCATAGTTTAACAAATATAAACTTCCGGACCTTTTTGAAATAATTCTGCTACATCTTTTGTGGGTTCCTAATACTCTTGTCAAAATACAAGAAGGCTGGTAACCGCGACGGTCACGCTTTGACTGTTGACATGACTGCAGTCTTTCAAGTTTGAAACATGCCACACTGAAACCATGGTGATAACAAAAGGTCAACTACGCATGTCTCATCATTGCCGCTCCAGCCTAGCCCGAAACTCCAGCTTTGACCCTAAAACAGTTTCAAGGGCTCAGCTTTGCTACAGCGATTCCATGTAAAAACCGCAAGCGTTTTGCAAGAAATCTGCAAAAAATTGACCGATGCAATGAAAGACGCAGGGAGGTCTTGCACTCTCTCACTTTTTTTTAGCAAAAAAAAACACAGAAAAGTCGGGAGATTTTTCAACTCACACATGCAACCGCCATTCCGACCATCGACCACAGACCAGAAGTTCCAGTATCCTGGCAAACACCTGTCACACTTCAGTCCTCCGACGCCGGGTCGACAGACGCACTGACCAGTGGTCGGATGGCACGTCGACGCGAAAGATCCGGACGGATGACAGTCGCAAGTTTCTGCGAGAATCAGTCTGTTACTTTTCGGAGAAAGTGCAACAGGGAAAAAAACGCATCTGCATCACTAATGAAACGGGAAGCTTAAAGTGTGCAGTTACGTGTTGCATGAAACACCAAAGCGTATTCATTACAGCTCGTTCACATATAATGTACCTGGGCATCCCGAGTGTCGGAGACCGCCAGCGGGAGTGATGCCGTCGTCACAGCAACCGTAAGCGCTCCTCGAGCATACGTCTGCAAAACGAAGACGCTCGTAAAGGCGTACGGCCTGTGGAAGGTAAAAATGTATCGCAAACGAAGCCTTAAGGTCTTACCGTGGCAAGAACCAGCACCGGCGATCTTTATGGTCGTCTGGGTCTCACATTGAGCTTTACGGAGTTCGCAGGCGTTGGGGTATGTGCGGCGGTCTGAACCGCATACTTCAGATCTGGAGCTGTTGGCAAATTCGAAACGTCAGAACAAAAGCTGTGGCGCTTGCGTTGAATATCGAGAAAGAACGCGGGATATCAAGATGCCCGACACAGTTAGGGCGAGGCTACGAACTGCCATCTACGGGCACAGGGTCTTCAACAAATGGATCAACATTACAGAAATCGATCCGCTCGATCTGTGCTCAGCGGTGTTAGAGTCGCAACGATCGCAAGCGGTGACTACCTTTTGCTGCAATCGAATTTGCATATGCACGGGCTGTCTTCGTCGTCCGACGTGCCGACGCAGACGGCGCCGTATTTGCACGAACATCCTCCGGAACCTTCGATATTTTGCGTCTCGTCAGTAGCGACGACATCTATAAATAACAAGTCGCGTCTTGCAAGACAAAACAACAAAACAATGAAACGCCACCGCGTCTGCCCATTTCCGAAAAGCATTACGCGGCACGGGGGTCCTTTGTGAAAAGCAAGCGTCGTGTGAACGACGTTTTCCGCCCATCGTTGTTGTGGCATTAACCACAGCAGGTGACGCGATAATGGAGCAAATTGTCCGCTTTGCCATTAGTGTGACGTAACAAACATGGCATCAAAACNGCGGCTTCGAAACTCTAGTCTCAGTCTCAGAGAATAGTGGTGGTTCCACAGCAGCTATGTAGGCTTGCGAAAAGTCAAATACCAAAAAGCAATGTATGCCGTACATCTTAGGTAAGTCGGCAAGAAATTTGTCAGAATCGGGCTGAGTTACAGAATTTTGTCACCGAAAGTCGACACAAGGTTAACGATGCGTGGAGGGCGTGTTGCAGGCTAAATTCTATAAACACCTCTTCTCTCAAGGGCAGGAAACCGGTGCAAAATGCTGCACAGCTTTGAAGAAAGGTGTGAATTGATCTTTGAGAGCGCTTTGCCTATTTGTTGGACTATTCATGAAAAAGAATCCCTTGAAATTATACTACACAATATACATTTTGGCAACATCTAAAACGGTTTTTCGCGTTGCAATCTCATGCTTTGTGAGACAACAGCTCCTCTGTGTTAACCCGACACAACTAACGCCACTTAACTTTATATCGCGACGAAATTATTACCATCAAAATGCTCACATTAAGCAGAAGTTAAAGTGCAATGCTCCCATGCATTCTGATCCCAAAACCCCACTAGCCCAGAACTTATTTGCCATTCGCGTGTTTCCGGCGTATTGGTATGCACGCGATGAATGAAGGAGAAAACTATAAAACAGGTGTGGGTGGTTTCGCGAATGCGCTTGTTTGAAGTCTATAAATGGCTGACAGTAAAAATGTACGGTACCTTGACATTACATAGTGAAAATGAGACGTGAGGCTGGGCCACAGGATCATTACAGAGAACGCCGAGGTACTTGTCGTTGATTGAAACACAGACATAAACATCGTTAGACAAGAACGCACCCACATTTTGAAAACATTAAAATGGGTCTACACAGGAGTCGGGCATACTAGAGTGCAATTAGCACATCAAAGCAATTAACTTTCCTGAAAAGGTTTACATCTGCGATGTGTTAACAGATGACTATCTTCGTGAAACTTAACTTTAACTGACTACTGTTGAAGCCAGTGGTTTTCAACCTTTTTTAGTGGCAATATTTTGTCTGTTAAGCACTCTTTTACTGTATTTCCCACAACCCTTGACTTCATTTCTCACAACCTAAATTAATCACAGGCACAATAATTAGAAATGTACCTGTAATTATTGTACTTTTACATTAAAATTTCATTATGAAGACATTTAAAATTCCGCTTACCCCTTGGAGCACCTTTGTGTATACCTATTTGAGAACCGATGGTTTAAGATATAGTAAGCTTTGATTTTTTCAACACGAGTGCTCGTCACTTGTTCCGCAGCGCTGGGATCCTTCTCGACAGATGCTCATTCAACGGAACTTAGTTGTAAGATACTATATCTTACAACTAATAAGATACTGTATTGCAAAATTGTGCCTGATTGTTGTTCACACATCGGCACTGTTATACTTGTACAGGTTTAGAAAGCAAAGTTAGCGACGGTTGTATTAATATTTTTTGCACAAATATTTTTCGGATTAAATTTGCCCACTGCTATCGGTCGTCCAGATTTCATAAGCGCTTATGTCGCTGTTCCAACAGCACAACGGATAAAAGTTAGCTGGAGTAACGAGTATAGAAGAGATTGGGCGCTAACCTGATCTTATTTATTTCAATGCAAGGACCTGAGGAGTGACGGAAAAAGATAAAATGATGGGAAAGCGAAAACGTGGCAATAACTGACAGGAAGCCCACTGACGTAACGATTTTCACTAATTTTCACTATTTGAAACGCGCTGAGAGCCCTTTGCCCTCGTGGTTCCTCTTCGAAGTGGCATTAAAAACAATGTTGTCAAAATTTTCACTTACCTGTCGTTTGCTTGCAAGATTGTTGAGTCTGCAATACCAGGTTCCTATTTTTCTTGTTCTAAATCAACGCAAGCAAATGTGCAAACACTAATCCAACTTAAAAATCCATACGAAACGTTCCCGCTTTCATCCCCGTGCTAACGACAACGATCAAAGGCTGAAATGCGTATGGTGACACTAACCGCAAGCTCCCTGCCGTTCCACAGTCACGGTCGTTTTGGTCGCGCACGCAGCCACCACCATCTGACACTCATTGTCGTACGTCATCCCATCCGAACCGCAAACAGGAGAGTGAGCTTCAGAACACTGCAAGGAAAGTTGTTTTTTTTTTCAGAAAACATCTTCAGAACATTGCAAAAAACAGTTGGGAACAACGAATACCTTTGCAAACCGCTGGTAGAAATAGAAATTGACTGAAGACTGAAACAGTTAAAAACCTCTAGGTTTGTTGCAAGATTTTGAGGAATCAGCCCAATGGGCTTTGCTTACATGACTTTGCGATGATTCAGACTTGCACGTATCTGTTTTCAAGTAAATACTCTCCAAAAACGCGACGAAGTTAAATTAACCAGCAGATTTTTAAAAATAGGATATCTATTCCACAGAACTCTACGCACCCTCAGCCCTGAAATCTTACTCGAATAGAAAAACCGGGAAAAAACTGTCGAGGTGCACGCTGAAGCACTCCTGGCCCTCAGCAAATACTAACCTCAGTCGGGCAAACGCACGTCGCTCCTTGTGCATTCACTTCGCACAGTTCGCCCTGTCCGCATTGCACTTGATCACACTTGTCCGCTGCGATCAAGTACAAAACAGCTTAAACGTTAAAGCTCGTTTTAAGTGCCAGGCGCGAACCGTTGCCTCGAGTTACAAGCATAAACTTTGCTGTCTGCTTAGTTTTTCAAGGGATTGAGATATGATAGTCCAAACCGCAACAAACCAAGCCGCGACAAAAGTGAGGTAAAACGTGCTTGCTACGACAGTCAGCTGTTCTAGAAAGAGCCACTTGCTCTCTTACCGCACTCTCCGTCGTGGGCAATCTCAAGCTGGTTTCCAGTCACGCACTTGTGGCGTCTGACTTCGCAAGCGCTCCTGGAGCAGCAAGAAAAGCTTGGTTAGAAAACTATAGCCTTGCAATGCCAGGGGTTGAATACGCCGAAAAAATATCGGGAGACAGCGACAACAACGCTTAATCATCTGGAAAACACGAAAAATGACAAGAAAAATTTTGGCCCCAAAAATACGAACGTTTTACCATTCTTTATCTGGACGGCCGAGCAAATCATAAAAATGCTTACCTGAATGTTTCACCGTTCGCTGTACACACCGGCTTGTATTCCGTTCCGCAAGTTATGCACGTACACATCGGTCTGCCGTTCGTGACCACGCACGACTCACCCTCACCCCTGCAACCCCCCAAGCTTTCACACGGGTTGGGCGTCGTCTCTATTGTGAGGACAAGATGCAACACAGTAGTTACAGGATTTTACAGGAAGATTGCACATGAACAAACTTGGTTAAACAAATAAAAAAGCAGGTTCAAATCTTTGAATAATTCACGCCAGAGTATATAATTATTGTTTAAAACAGCTTCACAACTTACCTTCACTGAGAAACGTTACAAAACGGAAAATGTTTTGAAATGTTTTACAACTGCAATATTATTTCTATGTCAAATAATATTGCTCACACACGAAATAGCTGGTGAACATGGTGAGCAAGCAAAGTGGAAATACTGACATTCAAAACTAGCCGGAGCATGCAATTGCGAAACGACCAAAACCGCGTGAATAGCCGTTGAATTCAACCTCGTTGCCTTCTTGTAACTTTTTGAATGTTCAACTGCAACTAATGATTCCTACTTATCCTATGTCATATCACCGCAGACTCATTACTGGCTTACTTTGCCAAGACGAAGCAGACGTTAAGGTCGTTTGTACGGTTCATTTCACCCAAATACCATGCCGTTATTGTTGTTTCTCACGAACCACGTGACATGTAGGCAGCAGTTCGCTAAGAGACTACAAAATCGCTATTTGCGAAAGCATTAGCATATTATGAACTGGATCTTGAAAATCTTCTCTAGAATTACTTTGCGCAGACTGCGAAAACGCAGCCGACTTACCAGCACAAACATCCTTGAAGGTGATCTGAACTTGGCGCGCGCATGTTGCACGCCGCACATCTTCCGCGTTGTCAAAGAACATGTGATTGGCGCCATCGCTACCCTGCTTGCAAGCAAGAGTGACGGCCAGTCGGTCCCCGTCGCCGATCTTATCGCACGAGCAGGATGGCTCTAAATCCGCTCCGGATGTGCTGATACTGCAGGCTGCGCCGTTCGTGCACTGTGAGCCGAGGCAAACGTCTGCACAAAGAAAATGCGATCAGAGGTCGTAATTATAAAAGCTGCATTGTTTACGCGCATAGGCCGGATTACATGGAGCGTCGTAAGCGCATTTTTTTGTTTGTTTTGTTTTCCGAAAATGACGCCCGGCTTCACTTGGCTTAACTCGCGTCGCAGAATTTTACGGCGCGCAGGTTAACTTCACGAAGTTCCCGGCGTGTTTGAGGCTATCCGAATTTGAGATAAGCGCAGGTTTTAGCCTGTATGTTAGAGCCGTCAAGCGGAAAAACCACTGGAGTTTTATGTACTGTGAAAGTAAAATTCTGTGATGTGAAAATAATCATACACATTGTAAAATGTACCTAAGAACAGTGAAGTTAAGTGTGATACAATCCTAGCTAATCCTAGCTTAATCCAACATAGTCTATCACTCAAGTTTGAGACGCCAAACGGTTCTCAAATGGGGATTCCCGCACCTCCACCGGCTACGGGACAGGATCCTGGGGTGCCAATGTTATGTCCTACATTTCTTTGCCTGTTTCATCACACTTCTTTCTTTATATGAACTCTTCGTCATCTAAAAGTAATTTAATGGACATTGTTGTCTCTTTAAAAGTAGTGCAATTAATTAACTTCCTTGTCTACTCTGTCAATTTTTCGTTTTGTTGTCAAATACGTTAGTGCGCAACACAATTCTGCAAGATATTGCTGTGTTCAATATTTTGTTTCATATCCACTAAATTATTTACGCAAATATTGCTCGTGTTCCTGAAATTATGCGCCAGTACACGTGCAGCAGTTAATGCAAGGAACTCGTTACTACTACTGGGGGTGTGAAGATGATTTGTTTTCTTGTGCAAAGTGCGGTGCGCGAGACGAGTTGAGAACTGCTGCTCTAGGACTTGCAGGCAGCATTGGGCCACTCTGTCAGCTACCAACTGGACTAGCGTTAAGTCTGGGATAACGTATCTGTGACCTTTTGATAGGCATAATTGACGAGGGTTGGTGTGTTCGCCTGCTTGTTATTTTGTGTAGACTTTGTTTGAACAGTTTTATGTTGTTCTTATATACCCAGTTTAGTATTACACTTCCACATGAGCATTTAGCCTGTGCTTCGATAGACTAAAAACTGCTAAAGATTTATTTGGCTTTGGAAGGTTAAAAACAGGTTATTTTACTTCGTGTGTTGCATTTTTCAATATAGAGATATAGCTAGGCTTTGTTTTCATAATGTACAGGCTTTAATAACTAACTGCATCGTTCGAGATATCACGAAGTAAAGTAGTCGTATAAACTGTTAAGTAGTTTTTCAACTGGGGTCCGGAGCCACACAGCATCTGCTGAGGGGGTCCACGAGCAGAGGCCTTCACAGGGGCAGGTATGCAGAATAAAACGAAATCTACGTTTTAAAACAAAATCTGCTTTTTTATGGCAGGGGTCTGCCAGTGTGTTGACGGTCTCAGCAGGGGGTACGGGCCATGAAAGGTTGAGAATCGCTTGACTTGTAGAATAAAAGTGTTTCGGTAGAAAACAGCGCATCGGTCGCTTAGCTTTGTGTGCATGCAAACTGTCACAAAAATCCGCGTTCTGCTTCACTGCACTTTAATTCGCTATGATGTAAAACCAGCCGGAAGCCTGCCATAGAAGGCGGGTTTCAAGGCTTTACAAAATACCGAGTTTTCGCACAACAAGAACTCACTGCTTTACGAATTGCGTTCTAAGTTCCACCGATATCACTTACGTGCGTGGCAGCAAGCAGAAGACCGGCAATAAGTACGTCTATTTCCGGCAGGTTATCGTGTACATATTGCCCAACGGTAAGTCAAAGCTGGCGAACAAGACTGCTGCACGCCAAATACGGTCTCAGCTGCACGCCAAATACGATATCGATCTCAGACTGCAGGGGTGGGCGAACTTTCTCACTTGGTGGTCGCAATGGATTCTAAAATTTGACAGAGGGCCGGATTGCGAGCAGACGGCTTTATTAACACGATTTGGACGAGTTCGGCAGGCCGGATTGAAAAGCTTAGCTGAATGGGCGGAATGAGACCAGCGGGCCGTAGTTTGCCCGTGCGTCTTAGAGACGGGCCGTAGTTTGCCCGTGCGTCTTAGAGACAATCTTAGAGACAGAGCGAGCAGTGCATACAGCACCTGCAAACATGAACACTTGAGGGCAGNGCGTACAGCACCTGCAAGCATGAACACTTGAGGNCAGTGCGTACAGCACCTGCAAACACGAAAACTNACGCGGGCAGTGCATACAGCAACTGCAAACACGACAACTTGAGCGAACGACACTTGCTAAAGGAGCAGACAAGCACCTGCAGTGACGACTGCACAAAAGGCTTTATCAATTTTTAAGTCACCGACGCTTCATGAACCTTCATAGAGTAAGCTGCAAAACGATCAGCTTTGTTCAATTCCTTGTTTGTTGCATCCATCAGCAAACTATAACGGCGGATGATCAGAATCGAGTAAACTTAGCTTCAATACGTTTTCGCCAAACATTGTGAAAGTGACAGTAATTGAACAGAATCGGTAGCAGATCTTGAGATTAACTCGATTCTGATCATCCGCCGTTATACTTTGCTGATGGATGCAACAAACAAGGAATTGAACAAACATACATGTGGCTTTCTCAACACGATCAACTTCAGATTTCGGACGCACATAACGACAACCAGTCTCAGCTAAAAGCACAACTTTTCAACTATACCTAAGAAAAGCCGATAATGAAGGACTTTAACTACGTCAACCCTGCCAGCGACTAACGTTTTTTCGTGTTCCGAAATAGTTGAATTTTGTGCTAACATTATCATATCTCTATTCGAGGTTATGTTGCCTTATTTGTATAAAAATTGTAACTCACACGTGGAACAAGGTTTCGAAAACAACGTGGCAGCTTGGGAACTTGCCAGATTTGACCGTATAAGTCGCTCAAATAGATTTCATTTCAAACGTTTTCTGGTACATTTCCGCAATTTGCGCACGATTATTTTAAGTACAGTGTTATTATATTTCAACAAAATTTAACGGAACGATAGTTAGCGTTCCTAGCGTGTTTCACTGACGAACCTCCTCACGTACCGTTGAATTATTCAGGCCCTAACCGCTGCTTTATCAAGAACACACAGCCTGTTGCGCGTTTATTAAACGCATGGTGTCCTGGGTACTGTTGGGAGAAAAGTAGCATATACACGACGGGCCTACAACAGCTTAAATATTGTTCCAACTATTCCCAATTGATAAAACCTTGATTGAGTGCATTTCGGATTTTAAAAAATACCGAGCTGCCAAGACACTGGTTCAACTATGCCGCGATTGGTCGCAGCTGTTGCATCTCAGCAATAAATGTGAACATAAAGGACGACGCTAAGCGTCAACCTTCGATTCAAGCAACAATGTTAGGTATTTCGCAAGAACCAAGGCTTTGCCTAATTGACAACTCACGGTCGTCGTTAATGATTCAGTTGCGAACAAATTTAGGAAGGCTTGGTTTGATAATAACCTTTACATTTACGCTGATTCATAAGGAGCAGTAAAGCATAAATGTAAACAAGCTACACTTCCACATGCGCGCTACTTCGTTTACGAATCGTACACGACTAGAGCAAGAGGTAAAAGCTGCATTATTTCAATTACTTTCGCCAGTGACAACAAATACCATAAAATGCCTCAATCCGTCATACGATATTTGCATGATAGAGTAAGAGCGACCAACCGGGAGATCTGCGCCAGACATTGTGACCCGGTGAAGCCTCACACGGGAATCTTGGTTTCATAATACGTTTGGCTGAGCAACAGATCACGTCCAAGTACTAGGAGCGTCATTTGCATGGCTTCCGGGCAGAGGTGTGCGTGTCACGAATCGTGAAGTGCTTTTCGACGTCAAAATACGAGCCAAAAGCAAAGAGAAAAACTGGAGACACCATAAAAATACAAACTATACAAAAAGAATGATGATGACAGGTATGACAACTGATGGGGATGCGCGTCCATCGAAACGTCGGTGAAATCGATTCAAGGAAGCACCAACTAAAGCTAAGACACCTGTTTTCAAATACCTATGACGTGCGTATCAATTCTGCATCACATTAACGAAACGAAGTGTGCCGGACCTAGTTTTGCTGAAAACAGTTTTTTTTAAGTCTCGCCAAGTGGGCAGTTTACGCCAGAGGCAAAAGTCTCAGAGATTTAATGCCGTTATGTTTTTAAAAATGCATTCAGATCGAGTGCTTTTTTGATGATTGCTTGAGGCTTTGATTAAAAAAGAGCAGTTTTGTTAGATCGTGAAAAACTCCATTTCAGCACCTTAATGCGTCATCTACTTGTAACCAATACATAGCAGAACACTTTTTCCAACAGTGATACCTCACTTGAATGAGGGTGTCCGTGAAAAGCGCCCTGGAACGAGTTGCTTTTTAGGCGAGTTTACACATTAGCAAAAAAGTGCCATTTTCAACTTAACAAAAATTACATAAAACTACCAAAGTTTGCACTGGGTAACTTAACAAAAATTACCAAGATATAGCCCCATTAAGGCATCGAACAAGCGATGCGAAAGGTCTTGCTGCTTGACGCTAGATCGCGAATGCGAACCGCGATTTCGCAACAGCGTTAAAATCTTTTCTATTGCAACAATATTTGAAATCGGCATTCTTTGCCCATACGCTTGCTTTTTGTTGAATCTGTAGTGTAGGAGCTTGATGGGCCAGCAGTATACCACGAGCTACCATGGCAAACATTTACTAAGTAGCCATGCCAACTGTCAACCGAAGAAACGTGCGTTTTGGTCGTTTCCTTCGGCATATTTTCTCGTTCAAACGGTGTCTAAACTTGAGCGAACGATGCAGTAAAGTCACGGGCAGCAAAAAAACACCAAGAGGTGAACGTAAAAATGCTGCTGGAAGAGAATAGGTCTTAACCTTGTAAGAAAGGGTCAGTCACAACATCAACGAACCACCTTTTTGCGGGCGTCGCTGCTGCGAGCTCAACATTCCTCGTTCTAATCTAAACAAAACGGTCACAGCGACCTTTTAGTCCGGGTCCGATCCGAAATGACACACTTTGCTGCCAAAGGTCGGACAACAGCAAGTGAATACCGCCGGAATTTTTGTCGTGACTGCTTTAACAACAGTGTTTTTGTGGATCAGGCGCTAAGGTTTTGAGACAAAAAGTGTTGTTATTCTCAACTCAAAAACAAAATTCAGCTTTATAAAAGTTGGTTACACTGACGTGGTCTGCACAAGCCTTTATCTTCAACACGACGAAAGCAATGCAGTACAACTAGTTTACACTCCCTGTCTACGCCAACACCCAACAGCAAGGAAGAGGCGAGGTGCGCAGTGAAGAATTTTCTAAACAACCGAGGCGTTTAAAAAGCAGCAGTCACGTAAGCAGCAGACAGCACTTGAAATGACTTTCACAGGATCCGAGATCAAACGAGCTGCCAGAGTCAAGACGAGCTGTGACGTCAGCTACGGAGACAGCGGTTTAATTAACTGATGCTGGCATCTATTCGACAAATGTCAGCGATTATCTTGCTGAAACCAAATCGAAATGTCTAAAGTATTACCAAAGCAAAGGCTCTCAACAGCGTGCCTGCGTCGCTGAGGTGAGGCGATTCAGTTTACTATGCGTTGCACGAAAGAAAGACCGCGAGATCAAAGAGAAATTTACCTTCGACGATGAAGTCGTCTGCGGGATCACGCGTAGGTACGAAAGCAACGCCGCTATCGCGTGCAGCGACGAACAAAGCCCCCTTCGCCGGATCGAAAAGACGTTTCAACATCCACGCGTTTTTTGCACCCGGCAAGTCATTTAATCCGATGGGTTGTGCCTGGGTGGATGCGTAAGCTCTGCGGAAACGACATGGAAACAACAACTTACGACGTCTGTGTGCTCGGAAGCCAGAGTCTTTGGCACACCGGTAAGGTCAATTTCAATGACAGGACTGGGGCGATCGGTTCAAACACGGGCAAACATAAATTACGCAAAGGCAGATAACATGAAACTACCGCACCTGAACAGAAGCACGACGCTCCCGGTTCTGTTTCCGACGAACTGGAAGCCTCCCAGAGTTTTCGCGTCGATGTCTTCAAAATTCTGTTGTTTCAAATTCTGCACAAAATCATTGCAAAGTTTTGGTGAGTTTCTTTACAAAGCAAGAAAGAAAATCAAAAAGTAATAAGCACGCACAACGCTTCAAACATTTCTATACACTAAGATGTTTGTCGTCTGTAGGGTGTTCAAAGAATGCCATTGCATGACTCACCACATTAACGTCCGCCTGTAATTTGGCAGTAAAGGCTTGAAACTCGGCACTGCCAGGGTCACAGCCTCCCGGGCAGTTCGAATTTGAATCGATACCAACTGAACCCCGAACTGTCGTCATTGCTGTTAGGAAAAAAATATAGTAGTTGATATTAGGAAAAATTTCTTCAGTCGCTTCTTTGCCAAAAGCACGAGCAAGGCGTTAAACATTGGGCGCTTCTTTCAAAAGAAGACATCCGAGCATTTATTCAAATCTGAAAACGCGGTTAGCGCGGAAGACGTTTGCATATATGCGAATGTGCTTTCTTAGACGGTTCTTTCGCTTTTTTTTGTAGCTTTCTCAGTATTAGATATGGTGCAGCCCTCTAACAACTAGAATGTTGATAGCCGGAAACATTAAAAGTAACACTGTTCACATACGGCAATCCCTTCCACAGCAGAAGTACTTGATCAGTTACCACTACTGTTTCCGGACGACAGGGCAAAGGTTACGCCAATCTCATAGCTGTTGTTCAGACTACTCAGATTGAGATGATTCGTGCTTCAGTCAGAGCAACTTCGCAACAGTTACTGTCACCACCATTGCTAAGGCCGTTCTAACTCACGCAGCATAGGGAAAAGTAAATAGTCTGTGCCGTCAATATCTGGAGATTTTTTAAAGCGTTTTTATTTTCTCGTTGCTTCCAATTTTCTGCCATGCACCAAAGATGAGCACATATCAGGACTGGATCAGGACTGAAGGCAATTTTCGCCGGATCAAGACTGGATAGGACTACAATTTTTTTGGAAAATTGGTAGATCAGGACAGGATCGGACTGAGAAAATTTTAGTTGTTTCAAAGTAATTTTTCTAACCATATTACAATTTTTAGTTTTGATCCGTGCTTATACATTTGCTGGCAGAGGTAATGATGCACAACATTTTCACGGTTTTGATCCTTTAACAAGCGATATCAGCATCTTTTCATGCGCCACTACTACAGTCTTCGGCCTGGGCATTGGACTGGGAATTGCAGTGCATTACGTGTATGGCAAACCTTGGCCACATACTTCACAATTGGTTGCATTATTCGTTGCTCTTTTGTGGTAGTCCTGCAACGCAAAGACGTGATTGTTCTGTTTTCTCGAGACAACTTTCCTCTGAACTTTGTGTATTCATACACACAAGGTTTTTCAGAGGTTCAATTGCAATTTTGATTTAAACTGTAGTGTACATTGAATAGCCGCAAATTATCATTCAGTGTTTGTTTTTCCAAGCCACGATGTCGAAAATCTGTGACTCAGTTGCTGAAGTTACTTTGCTTTCAAGGAATTGTTGTGAAGAAGAATGTTGTAAACGTAAAAAGTGCAGTGTGGAAGGATTTTGAAATATAGCATTGTGCAAATGGAACTTATACTGGTTATATATGGTGTAAAGCTGTGAGCATATTTCTAAACATGAACAAAATTTAGTGGCGCTAGTCATTTGAAAGAACACAGTGAGTGATGCTTTCCAAAAACAAAAATTCAGGAAATGCGAAAGCGAAAAGAACTAGTTACTATCCTTAAATATATCAAAGACAACCTAAACCTTCAAAAGAAAGTTACCAATGCTGCAATCGACTACAATTTTCTGCAGCTGCTCAGCTTTTTTGATGAGGCCAGTGACGAAATATTTTGTAAATATTTTGTAAATCTGTATAAAAATTACATGGACTGCTTGCCAAATGTGTAATAAGATGACAGTGTTAATTAGTGTTGTTAATTTCAGTAGTCTATCATATGTTCGATATGTATTTGGTGTAAATATGTTCTTTTCATATCAAAAGATTCGAGCCACTACATCCAAACTTTACAAATTGTTTACTGCACACATGCGCTTTTGGTTGACACTAGCTATTTTACGCTGGCTAACTTACCTTTTTTCACAGTTAAGACTTAAACTGTATGAAATATGAGCTGTTATGGCAAAAATCTTTGAAGGCAATGTGGATTAGATGCTTTGTAAACTGCACTTCGTATTGTGAGAAGGGCTTTTGGGAATTTAGTCATGACGTTGCAGTGAAATGCACCCTTCCACTGCAGTCTTACAATATGTAGCTTAAGGTTGGGAAATTGCATGACAAGCATTTGAATAAAATTTAAGAAAGTACAAGGTTATGTATGGGCGGATCAGGACTGGATCGGACTGCAAAAAATTTGCTGGTCAGGACTAGATCGGACTCAATTTTTTCGGATTGAGACTGGGCTCGGACTGACAAATTTCACAGTCTGTTCATCTCTGCCATGCACCTTAACAGCAAGAAGCAGCATACAACCAGAATGCTGCCAAACATGCTTCACTTTTTTGAATTTTCACGAGCAGGAAGATTCAACACAAAACTTACGTTTTTTATCCGGACAGGGACCGACTTTCAGAACCGATAGTGTCTTCGCAGTCTTGCACGCAAACCTTGAATAACAGAATAGTTGTGTAACACTTGACCATTCAGTTGTTTAATGCTAACTTTTATTCACTGCAGCATTACTTCCTAAGCCACTTCCGCGAGTTAGAAGAAAAAAGCAAAAAAACGTTTCTTAAAGTCAGCTGAAAAGTACCAGGTTTGACAATCAGGCAGACAATTTAAGACAACAATGCAAGCACACCCAAAACTGCTGACCTCGTCAGTGCGCATTCCGACTCGTAGGTATTTCCGTCACTTCCGCAAACAACAATTCCGGGTTCGGCACAAGCGATGGTGTTGCAGCAGCGAGGCTGGCCGGCTTCATCTAACGAGCACACATCACCGGGACACGTCGATTCAAACTCACGAGTGGTTTCGTTGAACACATCGCAGGGGTCTGAAATAAATCCAAGTCTGCCACTGAAGTTCACTAAATACGATTGAGATACTCCAACGAAAAGATAACAAACTAGGCGAGACGAAAAAAATACGAAGAAAGTGCAATTAGCAGATAGACAAATAAGATCCTTTGGCAATGTCCATTCAAACTTGCTGCTAATCAAACTCGAGGTTGCGCTGATGATGCTTGATTGTCTGGTACCCCTCCAGCAAACAAACATTTGTCTCAAACAAGCACATGACCGAGCAAAATTATCCACGCCTTAGGCCAAAAAAATAACCACAGATAAATCACAGCGCAGCTTTTGCTTATGTCAGCTTCACATCGAGCAGCCGACAAGGGTTGCAGAACTTACTGCATGGTGATCTTCGTAAGATCGTGATATTTTTGCTTTCCAAGCACGCCATGCGTTGCAAGTCACACGCCGATCGATGGGAGCGCTGATCCGATCCGCACAGCGGGGATGTCGGGACATCATCGCACGTTGGACAAACGCACGATGGTGAGCTCGAGCCGTCGGGCTGCAAGCGAACCACGCAAACCGCCGAGTTCCCGCAGATCACGCCTTGACACACGGTATTGTCGACTGCTGGAGCTGAAAGGGGTAATATCCGCAAGTGAGCCGTTGAGGAAAATCACATCACCAAGAAGTTGAAGGCAGCAACAGAATCGTCAGTTGCGTCTTTTCAGCGAATAAATGATTTTGAACCGAGTATTACCCTGACAGACAGACATAAAGTAATATTGAAAACAACAGGAACCCAAGCGCTAGTTGTGAAAAAACTATGAAGTCCACCACAACACGTTTGTCGCCGTACGCCATCTAAGTCTCTACGCTTTATAGTGCCCACATAAAATTGTTTCTCTGCACTAAAATCAAAGAGCATTCGTCCTGTACTACCATTGCATAACAGACAAAAGAACTGGGACAAAAAAAATTTTCATACAAAACATGAAAGCATCAAGGATTCCTGATTAACGAGTCATTCACGCAAGGTCAATAACAAAAGCACTTCATCAATATACAAGCTCATTTAAGAAAGCGCAAATCTGATATCGCAAATAAATTCTTCCACAAAATTCTACGTTCTGCTTTACCTCGAGAACGGCTTCTGCATACAACAGAGCTTTTCACGGTGAAGTGCGAGCATCGTACAAGCAAAAGCAGTTCGAATAGGCAGTGACAGCAGATCGAGTTATAACGAGAGGCCAATTAGATCCTTCCTTACAAACGCTGGCGTGAAGAGGGACTCAAGTGTGGGTGTTTGGAGACACAACAACCTAACGCGTGTTCAGACAAGCAGGCAGCCTGACTGAAAAACAGGCAACAGTGGTGCGGCATTTCGGCAACACAAATTAAGTGAACGCTAAGAAGCGTGAGGGCGCGCCAGGAGTGTAGATTGTGATGCAGCACGGGCGAGATCAAACAGAGAACAGCAAGGAAATGTAACAGATATTCCATGAAGTCCTTTCCCAGTTGCGGTTCAGATCATTTAAACGGGTTAATTTTGCACTCACTTGTCAAATGCACGACCACTTACAGCTGACTTCTACTGCTGATCCACCAGGCTAATCACACATGCAATGCAGTATTTCTGGTGTTACAGTATTTCTACGAAATCAACTCCGGACACCTACGCTTTTCTTCCAATCAAGAATTGTCAAATATTTACAAGTTTTATGAATTTGTTGAAATCATTTGGGGTAAACGGAAACAAGAACATTGACACCCAAAAATCAGGCATCGCGTAAGACTTAATGCACGGCGCTGTTTCGTTAACTAGTAGTAGGCCTGTATCCAGTTATCAGAAATTCATTTGCCGGAATTAGCGCAGGAACGTCTCATTCAGCTCTTTCACGAACAGCTCGATTGTGGTAAATGCAATATGAACCAGAAAATCTCTGTTTGAAACTGAACCCCGGTAATGGGCAAAAAAGTTAGTAAAATTCTCCCCTGGGGTTTCAAAATTAGCCAAGTTGTTCGTAAACCATAGAAACAAAAAATAGAAGGTATTCATTTAAACCAATGGTTCTCAAACTTTTCTGCACGTTGACCCCCAATTCAAGTACACACTTTTCTGTAGAGCCCTTAGCCTAGCCCAAAAGCTACCAATACAAGAAAAAGTATGTGTCAAAATAAATTTGAGTACTTTTTACTTGGAATGCATGATAAAATAATACACAATCCGAAAATATGCTTAGGACTTAGGGGCCATTCAGTGACCCCATTCGACCCAGTGACTATTCATCGACCCCTTGGATGGTCCAATTGACCCCTGGGGTCGATATCGACCACTTTGAGAACCACTGATTTAAACCGACCTAAGCCGTTCACGAATTTCGAAAAACGTAATGCCCAGCGTATTTGCGTCAAAAGGTAAAGTTGTCGACAAACCGCAAAATGAAGGGACGGATGCCGAAACGAACATGACACTCAAAAACCGATGAAGCTTTTACAAAGCACAAAGAGCATTTTATGTCGATTGGATTCACAGACTTTAAGAACCGGCAGGGGCGTAGAGAAAATAACGCGATAGCATCTTGCCGCCAGTTGTTGCTTGTGGGCCAGCGCGGAAAATATAGGCGCTTGCGGTTGCTTTTGGTGAAGGCCATTCGCGCCAACGATCTTGATCGATATCTACACCGAAACGGCAAGTGGACGGTTTGAATCAAGCGTGCGTAATGTTTAGTATCAACAATGTTGAACTGAGGAGACGATTACGCTTTCTGCAACGCAAACTCTGAAAACTCGCGAAACTGATACTCGGAGAAAGCCGCAAGTTTGAGAATGATGTTTGCGATGTTCAAGAAAGCGGACAACGGTCGTTGTGGTTTGGCATAAACGACCGTGCTTAACTGAACGACAATCTTTAGAAAAGGAAGTTTATAAAGGCGATCAATACATTATACGTGAGTAACGAGAACTGACTGGATTGAGGCATGGAGAATTTTAACGTCAAAGTTCAGTGCAATTACTCAAAGCCTAAGGAGATAGAGCTGGTTGTGGTAACTATACAAAAGCATGTTGCTGCACTCTTCATCACAAAATGTAACACCTACGTACCAGGAACGGCACGCAAGGTTCAAAACGCACGTGCTTGGTCAAAAACACTATTTTCACATAAAATCTAACCGGACTTGCGGAATCAAAAAATTGGCACGGATCCAAACAAACTTTATTAGAACTGGAAATTTACCGGGTTCAAGATTTCTTTTTCCGGTCGGAATCGGAATTGACCGAAAACAAAGAAAAAATCTGGCTGGAACCGCAACTATTTTAACTCATTGCTTTACAACTGCGATTTTGTTCCAAACGCACTGAAACTCTCGAAGTTTAAGCAGTGATAGATAAACTTCCATTTTTTTAAGATATGCACCTCAAGAAATTTTATACAAGGTATTATGATTTCGGTGCGTAACTGTTTGGTATTGGGAACTTTCAACCAGTTTGTTGAAATGTGCCTCAATGTGTTGCAAAAAAAGATACTGTTAGATATTGCACTACCAAAAGTCTGCCGGAATAACTCCTTTCCGGCAAATCTCTAGAACTGAATACAATGACTTCCGACCAAAGACTACTACTACACTACTACTACACTAACTTTTATTTTAGAGAAGCTACTTTATTGTAAATAACGATACTTCAATTCGTCAACGTTTTCAGCGTTTCCATTCAAAAACCTCACTTCATGTAGCCCAATTTTACGAGATCACGTTACCTCATTCTTTGTCTAACACTAGTACTTTTTTCTTTGTACCTCTGTTACCACGTGCGGTTTCAACGATGTTAAAATGACATGGAATTGGCATTCGATGTCAAATTTTGAAAGCGAATCTCCCGTTCATGGCCAATACACTGACCAATCCCCTAACCTGGGCTTTACTTAAAAAGATATACATTTTGAAACGTGACCGACTGCTTAAATTCAAACACTTTTGAGAGTTCTAAACAAATCTTAAAGCATACGATGCTTCAGCCATTTTAATGGATTGTGGCAAGTGACATTAGCCAGAATTGTGGTGTGTGGTCATGCGTTGGCATATGTTTGAGCAGCAACTCGTAAAGAAATCCAAGGTATATATTGACAGTTGGGAATAAACTCAATTTGAGATAAAGTTCTTGAACTCCACCAAAAGTACAGTGTCTGGTTTTCGATCCGCGCATCCACAACAGATATTTGAAAGGTATGTTTCAACTTAGGTTAACATTTATCTGGTAATTTGATTGAAACCTACCCTTTCAGGCCTCGAACCAAGAACAAAGGACCATCAGCAAATTGGCTTTGTCAAAGGGAAAAGCGCATAATAACCAAAAGTGCTTGGGGTAATTGAAATGCTCTGCGCTTGCCATCTACAAATTCGGCTTACAACCATAAAATTATTCGTAATTCAAAACGACATTAAACTGTTAAGAGAGAACAATTATTATCTTTCATCTAACCGCTGATGCCACAAATGCAAAATAAATTAGAAACGCTGTTTCAAGCTTTTTGGAACAAGCGACGCGTTTTCAGTCATGCACGAAAACCAGTACGTAATTGCAGAACGAAGAATGATTCATTTCGTGATGATTGACGGTTTAAAGGTCCTGACACTTCGGTAAAATCAGGTCGTGTTTCAGCTTGTCCCTACTCATACAACAAAACTACGCTGGGTAGAGCGAGAAGTCTAAATTTTAAACATTCCATTACAATGGCACAGGACCTTAAACCACGAAGTTTCAAATGATTTTGAAAGGCATGTGAACGAAGAAACCGCAATGGTGATTTTTTTCCGGCGAAAAGAACACCGTAAGACTAAACACGATTTTATCAGCCGTAAGTTTGAAATGGGGTACAAGCTTGTCAATCTGCATGCTGAATGGCAGCCAATTTGTTGAAAAAAATTTAAACTTTTCACTTTTAGCAGAATAGAATATCAATATACATTGCGAAATAGTCCAGCCAGCATGCTTGCCAGGCTTATAAAAATATCGGCAAAATTTCGTGTCCTGGGAAGAGCTCAGTCTCACTCATTGCGAGTGAACAGTCGTGTGAGGATCGATAAGGCTAGACACAAAAATCGAAGATGCGTAAGATAAGCATGAGCATCCAATCAAGTCTATTGAACAAAATACGCTCAACTGCACAGAGGCAGAAACTTTCTGCAAAGGATAACGTTTCCTGCCTTGACGTACGACGTCATCTCAATCTAACACGTGGAAAGTGTTGCATAACACGTGAAAATAGTTGGAAGCTTAAAAATAGTAGTTGCCAACCAATTTGTTTCACCACCGTGAAAAGTGATATTACCCAGTAGAAGTCACCAACCACAAAATCTGCCCGTCAGTTGCAGACATCTCCTGGCCTTTTTTCTCAACTACGAATACGATGCGAAATATCAGGGATGTCGTCAAGTAGTTACGTGAAACAAATTTGCGTGATATTCGCGGCACGACAAAACCAGGAAAAAGTTAGCACGAAGCTATGCTACTTGCACGCCTAACTAAAGTACACAAAATGACACACCAGAACTACACATGCTCTACGCAAGCAGCAACGCGTAGTTACATGCAACGTCTAGGCACTAGTAAGGACAACTGATCAAGGTAGGACAGATTCCGGAATTGCCAAACACAACATTTCCGCTTCTATCTAAAACACTTCAGGCACATCGCGCTGACAAATGCTGCAAAGCGCGCAGGTGTGAACTCATGACACTCGTGCTCAACAGACTAAACAATCACCACACTGCTACAGCCGAAAGGGCAAATCAGGTACTTCACATACCAGCCTTCAAACGCATGTCAGTTCTCGGCAACACCGGTTGGGAGTGTTCTGTTAACAGATCAGCAAAGACAACTACCTTAGTGGCAGAAAGCACGTACCTGTTATAATAAGGAAATTAACCGACAATGCGATCGAATCGGTGCGCATTGACAAACACGAGTCACCTCAATTACCAAATCTGCAGTCCCAGTTTGACATTGTTCACAACTAGGTTTGCGGCCTTACCTTTAAAATTGCACGTAATGATGAATCACTACAAGAGTAGGCAACTAATTAAACGAAAAAATCACTGCCCAATGAGACAGACTAAGTGCATTGCACCTTTCTCCTTAACATGTCAAGAGCACAAGGAAAAGAATATGATAAGTCATATTCTTCGTCGTTCGGGCTGACGCTCACGGGAAAGTAAAACACGAATTAATCCAAGGCTTCCTAAGGAGGCCTTGATTAGTCTGTCGCGATGACAACCATGTACAACAAAGCAAACGGTAAGTATCGAGGCACAAAGGTATGAAAGGTGACTCCGATCACAAGTCGGTTCCAACTTACGACTAGCTTCAGTAGCATTTTCAACCATAAATGACGCATATTACCGTGGCGTTTGCAAATTGTTCGATTGTTTCCGCAGCACATGCCAACAGAACGTGGACAGTGTGCGTAACGAAAAATGGTGTATGAAAAACAAATCGCATCACAAAGGCAGATTCTGCGTCACTGCAACAGAACATATATTTGGGAAAATCCGCTAACGCGCTACCCTCAAGGACCCATACAAATCTTATGTGATTCACCCAAATAAAATCATGTTGTAAAAATGTCAATTTTGCAACCCTTTTTAAAATAGCTTATAACAAAAAGCGAGAAATGAAAGCGCCGCCTGCTTGATTTCAACAGAGGCAGGGGGTGCGACAAACAGGATTTGATGCACTGTAAGCAGCAGTCGCACGTTCTTTCTATGCGGTGCAGTGCTTGATAAGACTGTCGGTCAGGATTACTGCTGGGACGTTTAATGCTTTGAATTGCGGGGTATCATTACTGACGATCAGCACCCGCAGAAATCCAATTGCCAGAAGCATGCCATGTGGGCGTACAACATGTTGATGAATGATCTGCTACAGAGGCATCAACAAAAGTAACGATTAACTCACCACACGCCTTGTTGGATAGCATTCCGATACGGCGCTGTGTCAGACATTGCGCTGCTTTCAATCTGCATTGGTTTGGATAAGTGACGCCGTTCGAGCCGCAAACGGGGGCGAATACCTCGTCGGAGGTGGAGCATGAAGCTGGCGGGCAGACGCAAGTGGCGTTGCCGTCGCCAGCCACCTTGCAAGTTGCGCCGTAACCGCACAGAACTTCCATGCAGGCGTCTTAAAAAACAACAGCAGGAAATGAGTGACGTCGCAATTCAATTAAAACTTGCCCAAACGCGTAGCAAGGAGAAATTCACCAAAGCACAAAAGACTACGATAAAAGTAGCAGTGATTTCTAAAACAAAAGCAAGCGCAAGAAAAGAAAGCCTCCGTAATCGGATGCGAGAATCTAAAGCTATCTACGCAGCAAGACATAACAAGAACACGACATTTGATATCCCGAACAAGGTTATAGACAATGAGAGGTTTACTGGCGAAGGTGTGCTCTTACTTGGTGGCTTCTTTGGAGTCTCGATTACTTTCTTGCCTGCAAAAAGAAAATAGGTAAAGCTAAATTGTGCGGGACAGAGTGAACATGAAAAAACACTCGACGCACCAAAACCGAAATTTGTGGAGGCAAACGAAAAACTCGCACTACCATCATGAGGCGTTTACCGCTTATTCCCCATCAACCAACAGCTATTCAGGCAGGACCACACAAAGCTGCAGCGACCCGTTGACATTTTGCACCATAATAACAGAACTTTCCATGCGGACCGAAGATTACGCCTTTTGTCATGTCCGTCGAAGCAGGATTTTTGCCAGAAAACATCTGCGGTTGGCCGGGTGGACTAGAAGATCAAAGTGGTAGCGATGACAGATTTACTACCGAGGCACGCGCATGCAGCTGCGTTCAAAGGCGATGACCGAAGAGGCGATGGTGTTTCGTCGAAAAAGTCAAGTTGACGCTGCGATGCAGTCCAGAACGGGATAGCGACGCGAATCACGGGGCAATTTAGGTGTATTAAGCTTCACAATTAACGACAATGGCATTTCACTGGCACATCTGACATAGAACTTCTAATAAAGTCAATGACTCTACGATGTTCGCGCGTTTTGGTGGAGCCTTGAAGCGCGAGTGCAAAAATGGAAAGTGGGTCCACTCGCGAAAGCCGCCATAGGTAAATGGTGGACTGCAATTGATCACCGATTTGCACAACTATCATGTGTGCTTGATAGCTAAACCTCCGCTAAACAAAGCAATTATTTTACTGCTAGTGACGCGTTTCACACGGTGTTTCTAGATTTGTAGTTGATTTAAGTCCGAAACCGAAGCTACAATCAACCCACTGACGATCTAGTCCAGTGGTTCTTAACCTTTTTTATATATCTTAGCCCTTTTTATCAAACAAGATTACCAGATTTACCCCCAACACACCCATTGGTGCTTATTCCTTAAATATATGAATATCATCAACTCCTACCGTTTAGAATGATTCATAAAAATTTACATTTGCTGCATATTATGGTTCAGTAAATTTACCCCCTTGAAATGTGAAATTTACCCCCAGGGGTAAATTTACCGCAGATTAAGAACCACTGATCTAGTCGATTTCAGACAACGCGCCCGATAGGGCCCTCGCGATTGCAGAGCAACACGTGGTGAGCTGTTGATTAGAAACAGCTGAAATCTTGACCACAGTGCGAAAATCCAGTTCGATTCAAAGCTTGGCACCAAAGCGAAATGTCTCTTGTCTGTACAGGACTGTTGACTTGACGTTGCCTGATACAAAGTTGCATGAAAGAGACTCCTACCAGCTTGCTGCAGGTTAAGAAACAATGGACACCTGCGCGACAGATGACGGAAATGTCCAATTTGGACAACATCGATGCACAGTACTTGCGCTTTCACTGGAATGCATGCGGGATAAACAGCGACACAGCCTTTCGTGGTGGTCCCCTTGCACCATGCAAATCGTAGCGCAGGTCTAAACTTCGTGACCCGCAAATGAAGGAAACCTATACACCCTGGTTATCGTCTAGGCTAGGTCCTGGAAGAACAACGCCGCTCTTTCTCTGCGCGTTCGCTTACCACTCGATTTACATCTGTTCTGTGGAATTGAACTCCATTTCATGCTGAAAAACGTCGGAGCAAACTTTGCAGCAATTCCGATGCAACATCAATGTCGTAATTGACAAAGGTTTAGTACGTTTACTTATTAAACAAAGCCAACGTTTCACAAACATGGGCCATAAACGTGTCTTGCCACAGGTCCATTGCTTTATAGTCCTAATATAAAATATAATTTCAATTAAAGAATGACGGCCAACGTGAACATAAGCACATCGTAGAAGTATTGCTGATATTTCGCTGTTTCACGCAAGCTCATATCGCAAGGGTTAAAAACTGGTGAGAACGACTGCAGGCGACGCAATGCGCAGCCTCGCATTGATTGAGCTTGTAATAAAACTTGTGCCGCTTCGTGTGAAGACCACAGGTTTGCTGGTTTCCACTAATAGGATAGCACTGTGGACGACGCTAAAGCTTGTCGCGTCACCGACCGCAATTATGAGATAATGACTGATGACACACCAGCGCACACCGAAAATGCCGGTAAACTTGACAGCAGGACGCATAGCCCGGTGGAAAGTGCTAGGTGATGCAGAAGATAAATATCTGCTTAACAAGGTTCACTTCAGACGAAAACATTTGACATGAGAGAAAGGCATTGTTAACGGCGAAATGTTATCAAAGATACGCAACCGCGAAAGAAGCAAACGACTGAAAAATTCTCATTCCACGATTTGGCAAGAATGCCCATCGGTGACTGGACTCCGGTGACTACGGCATGATTGCCAATTAGTGAGTCATCTGAGAATGCACAATATTAGCTGGAGATTGCGAAACGCATCTTTAGAGGACAAAAGTTGCGATCTTTCGAGGAAAAAGCAAAAAATGTCCAAAACACCTCATGGGGTGTGGTATTGTCACAACACTCATGGCCTTTCGGTGACCAACAACACAAGTAACAGCAAATGTCAATATTTTCTGACAAAAGCAGTGCATACCAGAAAAGAGACAATTAGAAGAGCTCGACACAAAACACGTTTCACAAGCGACAGGCATACCACGACAACTATTCAGAGTCTGAAGCGATGAGAGAAGCTGGCGCGTCAGCGAAAATGCAGCAGGAAGACGATACTACAACAGCATGCAGAAATGTTCTGATTTCGAAAAGACTGAGTCGAAGGAGAAACTTCTGGTGTTGACATCAATCATTGCGTAAACGTCAAGTGAACCACAATTTATCGAAGCCGCTGCATCACATCGTACGCAGCCAGCGAAACGCTTTCCTGAGACGCACTCAATGTAAAAACATCTTCATGGACTAACAACTCCACACCGAACGATTTTGTGCTACTGCTACAGCCAGTTTTCTTTTCAAATACACGCAACAAACAAAACAGCAATCTCGGATGCTTGCAAATGTGAACGAATTCTGTTCGAGTAACTACGTCGTCGTCTTCGTCTTTTCAACTAAAGTTTAGCAAATAGATAAAAGCAAGGCTTACGGCGGACAGTACAGAGAGAAACGCAAGAGTAAACAGGTTTACAGCTTGGTTTGATTTCAGTGTAAGCAGACTTGCTGAACCATCATTAAGTCTGTTTGACAGAAGGCCAAACACAAGTGGTGACTAACCAGTTTCTTTAAAGGAATCACTGACAAGAAAGCAGCCGATTTTGGTGAGGCAAAACTGTAGCGGCAACTTGTGAATAGAAACCATCGCTTTGGAACACTCACATACATAAAGTCCAGTCAATGTCTATCAATCCAGAGCTATATTGTACGAACGACAGCAGCTGAACGCATTGCTTGACGTAACTTGATACCGCATTGGCAACGTTTAAATCCTGACAAGCACGGCTGAAATTGCTATTGCATGGAAGTCGCAAAACATGGAAGTAAATGTTGCACTGCCATGTCTCCATGAAAAGTCACTTCAGAGAACCAGAAAAGTGATATGCCCACCATGATTCGTATCTGGTGTTCCATTAGCCGTTATATGCGGAGAAGGCTGACCGATGACCAAGCCTTGGCCGTACGCACATGACAGGCTGTCCAACTGTAGCATAAAAGGTTAAGGTTTTTGTCGCACTGTTAGCAATGTTTGCTGAGCAAACTCGCCGTGAGGTCTTCGCGAATCTAGCACGTCCGTTTGTGGAATGCGACTAAGCAGCTGAAAATACCGGCCCGCAACAACGTCGAAGAAATCACCAAACAAGGCTTCGCCTAAAGCGCAGTTTTGCCAAAGCTAGATCCGACACACGAGTTCAAATGTACTTGGTCCGAGCGCCTCATGCAGCGGTTGCAACAAGTTGATTGAGCTGCGCATAACTTGACGCATGTCGCGTGTGCAAACTGCAATAGCACCGTAAAAATGCGCAATGCAAAACAATGCACATGTTACGAGTACAGCGCAGTAAAATCGAGACTTCTTTCGTGTCAGTTATGGAACGCTTTCAGATAGAAAAATACGGTGCTTGCTGATACGCTGTCTGTAGCGTCGTCATACGAGCGTTTACACAAAAATAAACTTCATCCGACAAAGCTGTCTGAAGAAAGAAGGAGATAAAGTCTGCATCTAATGACCTTAACGAATGAAACGTCGTTTCCGCACTTACTTCATAACCAACCACTTGGTTTCAGTTAATGACACGAGAGCGATATCTGCCAACGAACCTCTTTTGATCCATTTCCGTCAGTTACAGGTGCAAATACCTTCTAGTCAGACCCTTCCCATTATTTCGCCATAGGCGAACAAACAAACATTATGTGAAATCGAGCCATATGTCACCACCCGACTTCCATCCGATTGCGCTTAAAAGTCAAAAAGCGTCTTTTGTCTGAACTGTAAGGAACGAATACTGATCTAAACGTGAAATAAAGCTTCAGTTTTTACCTTTTTTGCAGCAGTATCAAAAACAGCGTATGTCATTTCTTATTTTTTCCCCATGTCAACAGGATATTTCATCATATTAACATTGTAACAGGACTGTTAACATTGCAGTAGTTAAATAAGGATCGAAAGAATTTGAATCCTAATCGAACATCCTCAAAGAGTTGGGCCTTCAAATTACATACTTCGCACAAAAAATGAGATACATATCATTAGACTGCAAAGTAAAATTACCATCTGGTGAGAACTTGTCGATCAGCTACAAAGTCAGATAATTGGTGCATTGTGATTGAAACATTGCGAAATCCACCATAAACATAAGAAAACTGTCCACGAAACGTCGGCAAATAAACGAAAGAAAATTAACCACCAGAAGAGAGACTTGATTTGCTTCTTTTCTACGTTCACATGATTCGAGAAACAAACAATGTATGCAAACTTCCAAAATTCTGACGACACTGATTTGTACAGTCATCAAAAGAAAAAATTTAGTTACGCCGCAATTGGTTTGTCTGCTGTCGACGAAGTTCATTTTCCTAGTCATTGATAAACTGAACCATTCGCGTAACTAGCAAGTGAAAAAAAAACGAAATAAACGCGTGATATTTATTTCATACGAAATGTCCAATTTCGCGTACTGACGCAGTCAAGTCGTGCCGATCTAGCCCTGACATTGAGGACTCACATTATTAACAGGTCACCCACTCCTGACTGGCTTCTGCAGTAACCCAAGCTTTCTGGTCCTAAATGGGTGGGTAGTAGTTATTCTTCGACCCCACACGATGCACATCCGGGCAAACCGCACCAAGCAACTCACGGTCAAGAGATAACCGCGACTAGCAACCAACCCTGCTATCTGTGAATGCTGCGCCTTCAGCAGGGTCAGTTACTTCACTTGCATGTCAACACAGGTATGTCGGCAAAGCCACTATTTGGAAAAACAATGCGATAAAAACAAAACAGTCCCTTCTTTTCATCACCAGTAGATCTTTATTATAGCCTTCGCAACTTCCAATTAAGTAGTTCTGCAACCATAAAACAAACATGGTTGCTCAGTTATTGTTGCACAAGCACACAACAACACAACAAAGCAGAAGTCATTCCAAAGCCACGCCAGAACATCTAATCTCAAGAGGTAAACTGCCAGAAGCCGTGCATTTAATAAAAATCGGACCGGAAAACAATTTGAATACTGACGTAGCAAAAAAGTTTGGACGCCAGGTAGAAACGAACAACAAGATATCTAGGCAACTACACAGGAAAGCAATTACATGTAAGCATAATGCAAAGCTAATCGCAGCGTGACATGTAGCTGTCTTGAAAAGTCAGAAGTCATTCTTTGGAATGTGAAGGTACACATAAAATTAAAATAATTAGAAGTATGACTTTTACCAGGACATCACTGAACTACAGCTATTTTGATATGAACTATATTGGCAAAAACGAACAAGTGCAAAGATGTGAAAAACGCACTTTTTTTCACGACCCACAAAGGACGATATGAGCTTCATTGATTAAAATTTTTCTTTTGCAAAAGCGAAAAGATCAGCTGACGATGTTTGTCACCTGTGCGCATTTAAGTGGACACGCAAGCAAAGTTTACTTGGAACGTGTTGGGGGAAAATGACAAAATCCCAACATTTGTGGTGACAATCTACCAGTTCAAAAAGTTCAAGAATATAGTTGATGCAGTTTCGTATTCTTGTTTTACCATTAGCGATTCTGTGGAACAAGAATTCTGACGGCATAGAGAAGTAACGGATTTTGGTTCAGGTGAAAAACACTGTTCTACCCATTAGCATGACAGGGTAAACTTTATATGGACTTCTATTCAAAACACTACTGTAAGCACTCCAGTTTTCAATCACTCAGTAGGTTTATTGTTCAAAATAGTGAACACCCCCTCAAAGCGGCATCTATGAATGGACATTCAGCTGTACGAAGCGCCATTTCATAAAGAAAGTCTGCGTTATTAAGATGATGTCATAGCCCTCTTTCACGTTATGTATTATTCATGAGTCAATTCTCTTTGCTGTGGTGTGCAAAAGTATCCCATATTGATGTAAGCAGACACTGTATCTATGCAGCATTTCACATGGAACGCCCTCGTAAAAATGAAGCGAGTTCACAAAGAATATCTGCGAAAACAACACCACTGTCCGTCTATAAATTTCATAGTAATGAAGATATTTCAAAACAAGTGCGCAACGCATTTTCGATACAATATATTTCTTTCTGAACATCGCAATCCAAGCACGTGAAACGATATCCGAATCCCGCCTGTTATCTTTCCGAAACACGTCTGTGTTGTGCGATGCTATCAAAATGTTTGGAACATCACCACAAGACAAACCACGATGTTTCTGAAGACATGTAAACACAGTTAACGCACTACTTTCATAAAATGCAAACGCCACATGTCCCTGTTGTGCCAACGCACATGCCGACTGGCCTACGAAAAATTGCATAACAGAAGTATGGCCGAGTAGCTCAGCTGTCGGGTCGCGCTTGCGTGGCTACAAGAATATTCGAAGGGCTAACAAACTTTCAGATGCATAATTAACAATTCTCACTGCTGTATTAGGAACGGTGCCCAGCGTTTAAAACGAAATTAGTGAGGCATCCGGAATTATCAGAGTTGGAACATTACATGCAGCAAAATCTCATAAACTTCGATCCAGAAATGCACCCATGCAAGACACTAACTCGCGGCTGCGTTGGATCACAAGTTGAAGCGTTTAGCACCAACTGAAATATCAGTGCTTGCGGTTGCCTGAGGAGATTTTTAAGTGCGGAAAAGGCACTGACAAAACTCCTCTCGAAAGCATTCATTAAGCGCAGAAAAAGCACCGACAGAACTGCCGAGATGTTTTTAAACGCACCACCTGTGTATTTGCATGTATCATCAGAGTGGCCTCCTCTTTGAAGGTCAAAAACTTTTCAGGCCCAGTGGATATATAAGTACTTCTTTGGACATATGAGTGCTTCTTTAAGGGTTACTTCGCGAACCAAAAGCACACGGCGGACGAACTGCACTGCAGACCGCTTGTCAGTTCTACAAACGTTTGTGAGCTTTTAATTGAACACCACGAACAAAACTTGAGTTGATGAAAGATATCGGTCGTGATGCTGCAACAATGGCATTATAAATGTCTACGTTTTAAAATCTGCGAGAAAAAGTTTTGAAATCTGTTTTTGATGATCAATTTAATGAAATGGTGTGCTTTGCCAAGGATTTGTTAAAATGGGCTAAATTCTCCCAAATCCGGAAGTTCGTAATGGTTGCGTGTATATCATTGATCAAGAAATAACGTGGGACGATTTTCATTTTGCACAAACACCAATCAACTTCTGAAAAGACTTCAACAGATATTAAAAATCTGTAGCACATGTTACAAAAACTGCCATGTATTTAACCCATGCTTTCCACACCCAGTCACGTCGTTCGAGCAATACAAACAAAACTTCTTCAGACTGAAGATAGAAAAGGAGTTAGAAAGAAAGCACAAGACGTCCCAACAGTGAATGTTTGATCCGCTATTAACGTTCGGTCGCTGGATCTAAGCCAAACATTCCGATCTTTAAGTATGGAGCCGCAAATGCGCTAAATGCCCACCGCCATAACAAAGCTACCTTACCTTGCAAGGCAAGTGAAGAGCGCAGGTCACGCTCGAGCTCACACATGCGCAGTACAGCATATTTTCGATGCAGGTAATAAAAACGTGAAACCGGAATTTTTACAAGCCGAGCAATAACCAGCATCGGCGAAATATTGCAATGAGCTGGTGCACCCTGAGCTATTGCTTGGCCGAAGAACAGTGGTTTATAAGCGTAACAAGACACCACGTTCAGTACAGCGAATAAGAGAATTGAAACTTCAACAGTTTGCATAAATTAATTTAAGTGATGAACCTACAACTCTGGCACTGAGTGGGTACAGGGCAGTAGACGTAAAGTGAAGTCTAAGGCACGATGAAAGCCGATGACCTTTTGCGCTACTTAAAACAAGCTCTTATCGTTTTTCTACATTAACTTATGTGTCGGTTGGTTGATTACTCCTTTCTCGGCAACTTGCAACAGACACAAATATGAACTACGAAATCAATCACTTTAAGCTGAATGTAGCAGCTATCAACAGCTTTTGCTAGTAAGTTAGTGTTTGCTTTCTGTTTATCAGCAACGATATAGAGTGCATTTTTAAAAATCTGTACTCTTGTCTTAATCAAAGGGTTTCCTTTCATCATGATTCACTAATCTAACTCAAACACTAACGGTATGCAAGTTTTTCTGTGAGTTTCATGAACAAACTCGTGACATACACAAAAGGCAAAAGTTACAAAAGTTACCCAGCAAAGTTCCTCTGAGGTGATTTGTACAATGTCAATTGGCAAGATAGCTTTATTTAAATATATTCAATAAAGATACAATGATCGATGGAACAAAAGCCATCTCTAACACAGGACGCATTCCGTCGTACTTTGCACGCAAATAGGAAAAGTTGTAAAAAAGCGTGAAACGTGTTTATTGGTAGTGACGTTGTCATTTAAAGAAACTGCTTCGGTAAACCACAAAACTGTGCAGTTTATCCCGATGAGTTGGCAACAAAAAGCATAACAAGTTATAAATTTGGATTGACGAAAAACTGCGGGGTTGAAGTGCTTCTCATTCACATGAGTAATTCCCTTAAAACCTCAAGAGTGATCCTCAACTACTCGCCACTCGTCCACAAGGCGTAAAAAATTACGTCATGGCCAGCTTCCCGATCTGCAACATGAATCGAGCAATTTCACTTGCAGTATGAACGATACAAAGCCTGAGGATAACGCACAAACTTCATGGATGTAGTGAAGAACCATAGCAAACAACGGCACATGAAATTTGACGAGTATACCTCAGCAGCAAAGCGATTCGGGCGAATGGCTACATAATTAAGAAGCGCCAAACCCACCAACAGCAGACCAGGGCAATACCATGTATGCAACGGTATCTGCACACTGCAGAAAAAAAGGTGGCTACGCGTGCGTGAAGGAAACTAATAGGATGCACTTTTATGAAAACCTTAGAGGTGACGAATACTATTTGGTCAACAAATGCAGTGCTGAAGTGGCTGAGAACGACCCAATCCAGTATGAAGGAAAATGACGCACGTTTTCTTTTGATGTCAGCCACAGCCACTTCAAATTTCGGTTGACTAATACTTTTTTCCTGGCTGTAATAACGAGTTTTGTTTCAAGGTATCTTTCGACACTTCACTACCTGGAACAACCGACATCTTAAAAACTGTTTTTTTTCTTGACATTGGTTATCACGAAAAGGTAGTAAAAAATATAGGTCATTTGGGCAAATTCAGATGATGTTTACGCAACAAGCTCATTGCTTCTGTCGGTTTAGACTCACTCTACGTCATGTCTGTCAACGCCGCTTGAATCCATATGAGATCACATCTGGTGAGGAAGCGAAATGGAACTAAATAAAGCATGACTACAATGGCAAACTTGTATAAGATCCTTCATTTTCAAAACATATAACTTCTAGATGCTGGCCAGTAACCCGCAATAAAAAGCAAGGAAAACTGGATCGTCAAACTAATTCCAGAACCCAAGCTTAAAACTTTTTGGCGTGCGGTTAGCTGCAGTTCTGAGGTATGCGATGGATATGCTGCATCGCAATACTCTACACAGCTTTTACAGATGCCGGTAACTAACGCTACGGATCAGCGAAATGCCAAGCTTCGAGCGCAATCCAACGAACAAATATCATACGTGCGCTAAAGTACGGACGCAAAGAAAGCAGCAGCTGCTGGATTATTTCACAATTCTATTACCGACGTCCAAGTAATTTAAGAGTGCTCTTCTGTGTGGTCTGCCAAAACACCTAAGGCAAAACGATCATGGATTGTGCAATTCTAACTAATGCATCAAATAAAGCATGCCGACAAATAGTACTGCAGTGCATTGGTTCGCTGTTGGGGAGCAAGATGTTACTTTGGTAGACTGCTACAATGAACGCAATCTGTAGAATAAAATTAATTCTGAGACCACCAGTTGAAAGAGTAGATGCAGCAAATACTGAAGCCGTATTTGAAAAACGCAACTCTCACAACTTTTGCGGATAACGTACGATATACGCCCGAGGTCAAAAAATGGCAATCACTGTCAATGTGTGCGGTCCGCGATATCCGTAATCGGAAAGACAAAAGCTTCAGCAAAGCCGAAAATGGTCGTATCCTGTATTCGAACGTCAGTAAAGTGCAGTTGAGAATATGCAGTACTGCAGTTCCCCGTAAACACAGTCATAACGATCCAAGTTCATTTCATCATAGTTAGGTGAAGTATTTTCACCAAAAGGTTGTTATACTGCAACTGACTATTTTCGATTAACAATATCCAAAAGGCTGAGCACGGCCTACACGAACTTTTTCGTGTGTTTGCGTGGCACAACCTTAATTTGGGAGGATGATCGCTTTGAGAGAATTCCAATGCGAGCCTGGCCAAGGATCACAGTCACCCATTTTACACTGCACTTGTTATCGGATTGATGCGTGAGCGATTCGTCGCCCTTGGCTTACCTTCGTGAACGCACTTGCGAACTCGATATTGGGGCGTTTTTACACT